>JAEEGH010000339.1_pt1 | contig 285598 bp, 238 predicted proteins | sample 9134181 | NCBI WGS metagenome assembly JAEEGH01 (sample SAMN16246544, study PRJNA631951) | gut metagenome | biome: gut microbiome; feature: rumen; material: DP-attached | host: Bos | place: Iran: Karaj | collected 2018-10 | reverse complement strand
TCCATACCGGATAGAAGGTAAGATCTCTGGAAACAGTAAAGGTCATCCCTGCGCGATATGTCGCTTCCGTCGCATCTTCTGTCCTTGCCCAGCCCAGGAAGGTATACCCCCCCTTTGTGGGAGAAAGTGAGATAACCTTAAGACGATCCTCATTTATTGCACATTCGGTATAAAGCGCAGGTCCAGAAGCAGATAGTTTGTATTCGACCGTGAAATATGAACATGGAATCCATGTTAAATGAATTCTATCAACTTTGTCATCTGGAATCTCCGGCATACTCCAAGGCTTCCCTTCCGGATAATATATGGTAGCGGCAACATCCAAAAATGCACTATAATATGTTACCTCACCTGGACCTCCAAGTAAAAGCACTCTTGAAAGTCGACTACATCCAGAAAATGTTCCTCCTCCTATTGTCGTTACAGATGGAGGAATAGTGATTCTTTGAAGGGATTCGCATCCAGAAAAAGCCGACACGTTGATTGCCTGAAGGCTGTTCGGGAGATGGATTTCAACGAGAGATTCGCATAAGGCAAAAGCATATTTCCCAATTGATATAACACTTTCCGGAATCTGAATCGATTTCAGAGATGAGCAGCCGTAGAATGATTTGTCCTGAAGAGTCGTTAAATTTTTCGACAATTTAACGCTTTCCAAAGACTGACAATTCATGAACGGATACTGTCCCAGAGATGTAACACTGTCAGGAATCACAATGCTTTTCAAAGGGCATTCGCTGAAAGCTTGAGTTCCAATCTCCGTTACTGTATTCGGGATTATTATTTTTTTCAAAGAACTGTCTGAAAATGCAGCTGCTCCAATGGAAGTCAGTTGCGAAGGAAGCTGAATATCTTCCAAACTTGAACACAGTGCGAAAGCAGATTGTCCGATGGAAGTAACACTGTCAGGAATATAAATAGATTTGAGATCCGAACAACCATAGAACATCGCATACTCAATAGTTTGTAATTGTTTTGGAAGCTTTACTGAAGTAATTGATTTCAAATTCATAAATGCCTTACTCCCAATGCTTGTCACACTATCAGGAATCACAATATTACCGTGAATACCTGTACCAACAAAGGCTGCGCTTCCTATCGTAGTCACATTAGACGGGATAGATATCTCAGTGATTGAACTGCAGTTGTAAAATGCCTGATGCCCGATCACCTGCAAAGAAGATGGAAGTGTTATATTTCCCAAAGAAGTACATCCTTCAAATGCTCTTTGTTCAATTTCTGTAACCGTATCCGGAATACTAACACTGGTCAGCGCTGTGCAATGACCAAAAGCCGATTCAGGTATTTTCTTCACTCCCGAAGGTATGGTAATGCTCTTAATAGAAGAGCAATCATAGAAAGCCGACTCATTTATGTATTTTAGGCTGGACGGAAGTGTTAGGCTTTTCAGTGATTGACAACTTACAAACGCCTTAGCCCTAATCGTATCTACAAGATTAGAAATCGAAACCGACGTCATTTTTTTACATCCGTAAAACAGTCCTTCATCAATATATCTGATAGAAGATGGAATAGTCATAGTCTCTAATCCTGTGCAATACTTAAACGCATATGAACCCAAAGTTACAAGTTTTTTCGGAAGAATAACAGTTTTTAATGAAGAACAATACTCAAAAGCATAATCTTCTATTCGAGTAACACTGGACGCTATTGACACATCTGCTAAATTCGTATGTTCAGAAAACGCGAACCGCCCGATCTCTATGATTCCCTCGTGGATAATTACTTTCTTTATTTCGGAAATATGATCCGCCCATGGGACTAATTTGTCTGGCCAGTGAACGCTTGCCAATGATGGTGTCCGATAGTACTTCATGTATCCTGTGCCAAAAAACTCAAGTGTTCCTTCGCTATCAAGAGTCCATGTAATAGAATCAGGATCACTATCTACTCCACAAGAACCTGACGCGATAATCGTAGCCGCTTGTACCTTTACATGGCCAAACACTAAAAGAGGCAAAATTATGAAACACATCAATAAGATGAATACATTTAATCGTTTTTTCATAATACACTTCCTTTCTTTTGACTAAATCAGGATTCATAGCATCTTTAATGCGCATATCCGTTCACTTCTTCAGATCGTACTCCTGGCACTACAGCCCCACCTTCATAGAAAAATGGGAATACCCAATATCGGTTTAGCAGTGTGGAGGATGCCAGATTATCTATATAAGTAGTGTTATTATTTCCTGACGTCATGCAATCACCCAAAACCCTTCTCACCTACCCCAGCCTATAAATACAGTATAAACTGTCAAAAATCCAGATTCACCTGATAGACCAAATAGTTTACATTTAATTAACAATAATCAAACGTTGACAACACCAGAAAGCAAATCAATGCAATTCATTCAACATCACATCATAACAACACTGATCAAATCGATCGAAGAAAACCTTCCGAGATCTCAGGAGTAGAATCACAGAAGGTTTTCTTTACTTGCAATTTATCTATATATTTGTATGGTCTTGTTCAGTGAGCACCCATTGGGAGACTTCGCTCTCTTATCCGGCACTCAAGAAGGTGAATACGTAGTGACCTTCTGTTTCCCCAGTCTTGTGCGGCTGAGAAGCTTGGTTATCCGAAGTGAAGTGCGAAGGCGAAAACGTTCTACAAGGAGAAGCAGCGCCACAAGGAATAATGAAATCAAACCCTTTACTTTTTTCACATAATTCTTTCTCTTCATATCGTACCCCCTATATATTCGGATAACAGGATCGATCCTATATCACCCGTTTTGACCATAATGCTTTCGTGTCACTATGCCGTGTACTTAATATATCAACAAAATTTATCACTTCGCTACATGTTTTTTTGAAAAATTTATATTTGTTCAGAATTGATTCAAAAGAAACATATCATGAGAGAAAAAAAAGGACAGTCTTTCGACTGTCCTTTGAAAAGCATTTTTATACAAATTACTTGATCTGCTTCATAACTTCTTCTGCGAAGTTCTCTTCCTTCTTGGCAATACCTTCGCCCATTTCGAAACGTGTGAAACGACGGATGGAAACGTTCTGACCGAACTCCTTGGTGTATTGTGCGATCGACTTTGTATCATCCTTAACGAACTCCTGCTCTACGAGGCAGTTCTCCTTATAGAACTTCTCGATGTTACCCGGCAGGATTCTCTCTCTGATGATCTTCTCCGGCTTACCTTCGTTGAGGTTCTTGTTGATGATGATCTCTTTTTCCTTCTCAAGATCAGCTTCCGGAACATCTTCGCGTGTGAGCCACTTCGGGTTCGCAGCAGCAACCTGCATCGCGATATCCTTTGCAAAGTCAGAGAACTTGGACTCTGTGATGATGGAATCATCATCTGTACCAAACTCTACGAATACACCGATCTTACCGCCCATGTGGATGTAAGAAGCAACTGCACCGTTGCCCTCTACTTCATATACTACGAATCTTCTGATAGAAGTATTCTCTCCGATATCGGCAATAGCTTCCTTCTGGAAGAGTTCTACTGTCTTGGAATCATCATTATAAAGTGTCTGAGCCATCAGTTCTTCAACATTTGCCGGCTTCTTAGCAAGAATATGAGAAGCAACAGCATCTGCGAAAGCCTTGAACTTATCTGTGTTGGCAGCAAAGTCTGTTTCGATGTTGATCTCAACGAGAACACCGGACTTCTTGTCATCAGCGATCTTGGCAACTACAGCACCTTCTGCAGCGACTCTTGCGGACTTCTTCTCTGCCTTGGCAATACCCTTCTCACGGAGCCATGCAACCGCCTTTTCGATATCACCTTCAGATTCCTGAAGAGCTCTTTTACAATCCATAATACCGGAACCTGTCATGTCACGAAGTTCCTTGACCTGTGCAGCACTAATTTCAGCCATTGTTATTTCCTCCACTAATTTATTGATGAATAGTTTGAATTGATCCTTTTGAAAAGAACCGGAGATTAAGCCTCTGCCGGAGCCTCTACAGCCTCAGCTGCTTCCTCGGAAGCTTCCTCTGCCTCTTCAGCTACCTCAGCCGGAACATCGAGCTGCTCGCCCTGACGACCTTCGAGAACAGCGTCAGCCATGTGACCAGCGATAAGCTTTACCGCACGGATCGCGTCATCGTTACCCGGGATAACATAATCTACTTCTTCCGGATCGCAGTTGGTATCAACGATAGCAACTACCGGAATGCCGAGACGCTTTGCTTCAGCAACAGCAAGGTGCTCCTTCTTGGTATCTACAACGAACAGGCAAGCCGGAAGCTTCTTCATGCCCTGGATACCACCGAGGTTCTTGTCGAGCTTTTCCATCTCGAGCTTGAGCTTAGCGACTTCCTTCTTTGTACGAAGATCGAAGGAACCGTCCTCAGACATTGTCTTAAGTTCAGCAAGACGAGCCAGACGCTTTTCAATTGTCTTAAAGTTTGTGAGAGTACCACCGAGCCAACGGTTGTTGATGTAGAACATGTTGCAACGTACGGCTTCCTCAGAAATAGAATCCTGAGCCTGCTTCTTAGTACCTACGAAAAGGATGTTACCGCCGTCAGCTGCGATAGAACGTACGAAATCGTATGCCTCTTCGGTCTTCTTAACAGTCTTCTGCAGATCGATGATGTGGATGTTGTTACGCTCCGTGAAGATATACTCCGCCATCTTCGGGTTCCAACGACGGGTCTGGTGACCAAAATGTACACCGGCTTCAAGAAGCTGCTTCATAGAAATAGTTGACATAAAAAATCCTCCTGTTTTTTCTTCCACGAGGCTTACTTCGGTGTCTCCGAAGAACAAAAGACTACACCCCGTGTGATTTTTAGCCTTTAAAATGATACAATGAAGTAGCCGTGTTGGCAAGACTTTTATGAAAGAAATTCTTGAAAAATCGGCATTTTAATAGAAATCGGGGGAAAAACCTTTATGAATACACTTTCTGAACAGGAAATCCGCACATTTACATCGATCCTTCAAGACTTAATCGCCATTCCCAGCGTAAAAGGCGAGCCTGAAGAAAACGCGCCATACGGCCCATATCCGAAGAAGGCGCTGACCTATCTTCTCAACCTCGCGAAGGAAGATGGCTTCATCACCGAAAACGTCGGAAATAAAGCAGGATATATTCAATGGGGAAATAGAGGTCCCCTTCTTGGTATCCTTGGTCATCTCGATGTCGTACCGGAAGGTTCAGACTGGAAAACAGATGCCTTCCAGCTGACAACAGTCGGAGACCGCTTCGTCGGACGAGGTGTCATCGATGACAAAGGTCCTGTCGTTGCCTCTTATATGGCGATGCTCCGATTTAAGGAAAAGAATCCTGATCCGTCGTACCGCGTCCGTCTGATCGTCGGAACCGACGAAGAACATGGTTCTTCCTGTATGGCCAGGTATTGCGAGACAGAAGAGCTTCCGGATATCGGCTTTACTCCCGATGCGGAATTCCCCTGCATCTTCTCGGAAAAAGGCATCTATCAGATGCATTTTGAAGAAAAGCCGTCCGGAGAATTTACACTTCACGGTGGAAATGCCGCAAACATGGTGCCGCCCTACTGTGAATTCATAGATCTTTCGACCAGCAAGGGGCTTTTTACAAAAGGCATACAATCTCACGCATCTCATCCGGATCTTGGGATCAATGCGATCGAACTGATGCTCGATAAGATCCCGGAGACGGTCAAAAAGAGTTCCGGTCTTCTCTCTTTAATGGATAAGTATTTCCGAAATGATTCAAAGACGAAGTTCTCATCCTTCTTTGAAAGCGATGTATCGGGTGCCATGACGACCAATGTCGGTATCGTAAACATCAGTAAAGATACGGCAAGACTTCATGTCGACATCCGCTTCCCCGTCAAATACTCTCCGGAGGAAGTCAGAGCAAAACTGGAATCGATCGCTTCCGAATTCGGTCTTACTGTCGTAGATGATTCAGTTCAGGCACCGCTTTTCAAAGATAAGGATTCAAAGCAGATCGCTGCGATGCTCGATATTTTTGACCGCTATCGCGACAGCTTCGCATATACTTCTGAAGAAAAAGGATCCCGGGATGCATTTGTTGCTTCTCCTTCAGAGCCGCTGGCGATCGGTGGAGGAACATACGCGAGAACGATGCCGAATATAGTTGCCTTCGGACCGCAGCTTCCCTGGGCCAAGGATGAGTGCCATCAGGCAAACGAAAGTATCATTAAAGAAAACTTGTACCTCCTCGTACCCATGTACGAAGAGGCACTCGTATTACTCGGAAGCGTATTGGCTTAGGTTCTTATTAGATAAATCTTCTGACACAGACAACTGCCGACATCGGAAGCCAGTCTTCTACGATACCGCCACGGCTTGTCGACGCATGGATGACAACACCTTCACCGCAGTAGAGACTGACATGATCGACGGTTCCGTCGCCGTTATAGTCATGACAGATAACATCTCCTGCCTTAAGTTCCTGATTGGTGACATCGTTACCCAGGGCGGCGATCGATGCCGACTGATGCGGCAGTGAGATGCCATAGTAGTGGGCATATACATACATAATGAATCCTGAACAGTCGAGTCCGTTCAGATCAGCACCCGTGTATACATAAGGAATACCGATAAAGGCTCTGCAGTAAGTAAGAAGATCACAGGATCCCGGATCTGGGATATCTCTCTTTACGGGAGGCGGAGTCGGTGTCGGGTCGGACGGAGCTTCTGGCTCTTTTGTTTCTTCACTGGAAGTAGTTTCCTTTGTTTTTTCCGGAGTCTCCGTCGGCTCAGGCGTATTGGTCGGCTTTGTTTCTTCTGTCTGGATCGGTTCAGAACTCAAAAGATCAGCACGGACATATCCGCCATCATCGAGCTTATACCAGCCGTTACTGGTCTTTGCAACGACATTCACGCTGTCGTTTCTGGAGAGTTTACGAATAACTGAATACGATGTGCCCGGACCCTTTCTGACATTGACTTCGCCGGCAGAATAATATGTGCCGCTCATCGCTTCTTCAGTGATCTCCGGTACCGGCGTCGGCGTCGGTTCGCTCTTCGTCTCCTCCGTGGACTTTGTTTCTTCTTTCTTCGGAGCTTCCGTCGGAGTCGGAGTCTTCTTCTTTTCTTTTTGTTCCGGTGTAGGTGTCGGAGTTTCTGTCGGAACAGGAGTTGGCGTAGCCAGGACATCCTTGGTCATCAGGGAAGATACCACATATCCGCTTAAAACTTCTTCATCCTCATTAACGAATTCGATTAGGGACCATGCCGAACCGCGTCCGGTACGTCTTACCTTGTCTGCATATTTTAAAGAACCGATGATATTCGCTTCAGAGCTCGGCTCATCATAGACATATGCGCCTCTTGTGGCATAAAGGATCTCTTCACAAAGCTCAAATGTTTCGACATCGAGCATCTCAACTTCAACACCATCACGGTTCGTGTGCTCCTGAATAACGAAGGTATCTGCAAGAAGAGCATCAGAAATGACCGGAGCAGATTCTTCGATCAGCTGGACATACATCACAGGAGAAGAAACAGAAACATCTTCACTCGGAACCGACAAAGTCTGTTCTGTCGGAACCTGAAGACAGATATCCGAAGCATGACCCAGCGGAACAATGGGGAAAAGAAGCGTGACCATAGAAACGACCATAATGATCGATGTCATCTTCAGTCCACGATGCAGTCTGCGCTGCATCCTTCTTTCCAGAAGTTCCTCACTGATCTTCAGCTGCTCTTCGTTCTTCTTCAAAACTACCTCCTGAGAGTACGCATTTACATTCACACGTTATTGCATTCTAATTATATCGTAACTGCACCCCCTTGAAAACAAATGTGACACAATTGTAATACGATGACGATATTCTTAACATATCCTCAAATCTGTTTTAGGCTGATTTCCAAACGTTTTGACTATCAAAGATTATAGTTTGATAACCGTCTATGACAATTATCCGCAATTTTCATCTTCAAATTCTATAAAACACAAAAAAGGAACTGCCATTTGATGACAGTTCCTTCACGAATTTCTTCAGATCTTTTGAAAGATTACTCTTCAGCCGGAGCCTCAGCAGCTACTTCTTCAACCGGAGCAGCCTCTTCCACTACAGGAGCTTCAACCGGAGCCTCTACAGGCTTTTCTTCTTCTACCGGAGCAGCTTCTTCTTCCGCCGGAGCATCTTCAGGCTGCGGGTTGATCGGAGCCACTTCCTTGATAGAGATGCTGATACGACGTGCAGCCGGATTTACATCGAGAACTTTCGCTTCTACTTCCATGCCTTCCTTCAGGACATCCTGTGGCTTGTTGAGACGTACATCAGAGATCTGAGATACGTGGCACAGAGCATCAAGGTTCGGCTCGAGCTCTACGAAAGCACCGAACTGGAACATACGGACGACCTTACCTCTAACGATAGAACCTACCGGGATACGCTCGTCGATGTTGTAGAACGGATCGTCCTCAGCCTTCTTGTAGCCGAGAGAGATTCTCTTCTTTTCCGGATCGAAATCCTTAACATATACATGAACCTGATCACCGACAGAAAGAACTTCGGACGGGTGATGGATGTGATTCCAGGAAAGCTCGGATACGTGGATGAGACCATCTACACCGCCGATGTCTACGAAAGCACCGAAATCAGTGAGGCTTCTTACGACGCCATCATATTCCTTATCTTTCTCGATGGAATTCCATACTTCTTCAGCCTTTGCCTTACGCTCGTTGTTGAGAAGTGTTCTTCTGGAACCGGAAACTCTCAGACGGCGCTTGTCCGGATCGAACTGTGTGATCAGGATCTCGATGGTCTTGCCCTTATAAGCTTCGAGATCATTTACTACATTCAGTTCGAGCTGTGTTCTGTGGATGTAGATATCTACACCGCCGTAGCTGGCGATAACACCATCTTTAACTACGCTTGTGATCTTGACTGTAACAGGTGTCTTATTCTCATAAGCTGCTTCGATCTCCGCCTTGTTCTTGCTGAAATCTACATGAGACTTGGAGAGAATGATCTCTTTGCCCATATCAGTGTTGCGGATGCTCTTAACATACACTTCAATTTCCATGTGCTCTCTGGCTGCCGCTTCGAAGTCAAAATCAGGTTCAAACTCACTTCTTGGAATCTTGCCTTCCGACTTATCATGGACATCTACATAAACGAAATCGCTGTCGTAGGTCGTTATTGCTCCCTTCACTGTAGCGTTCTTTCTAAGCTGTGGAATGCTTTCAATGTAATCGCCAAAATTAATGTCGTTAGACTCTTGATTCGTGTTTACCCCATTGTCACTCATGGTTTGGATAACCTCCCTGATAATACTCACCGGCGTTGATGCCCCTGCGGTAACTCCGATATGCTCCACCCCCTTTTCCCTCCACATAGGAATCAAAGGTTTCACATCTTCGGCGTCGCCAACAAGATAAGTCAGCGCACAACGATCTGAACATATGTCATAGAGTTTCTTTGTGTTTGAACTGGTCTTCGATCCTATGACGATCATAACATCGGAAACGTCTGCCAAATCCGCAGTTTCTCTCTGCCTATTTTCAGTCGTATAACATATTGTACCAAATATTTGATCTTTTGCAATTTTTTTCTGCACGAATTCACAAATTTTTTGGAATTCTCTACTGGAAAAGGTCGTTTGCGAAACAAAAACTGAATCAGATTCAATATTTTCGAGGGCCTGACACTCCTCAAGCGAGGAGATCACAGTCACTTTTCCATCACTTTCTCCACAGATCCCGACGACTTCCGGATGACCTTTCGTCCCCGTGATATATACCGGGTGACCTTCTTTGCCCGCCGTATTGACTATGGTATGGATCTTCTTAACGAAAGGACAGGTGCAGTCGATGATCTCACAGTTTCTCTTTTTCAGCTCAGCGATCACGGAAGGAGTCACACCATGCGCGCGGATAAGAACGAGACTTCCTTCCTCCGCTTCGCCCGGTTCGTGGATCAAAAGCATACCGGAAGAGAGAAGTTCACGGACCACCGTCTCGTTATGGGTGATCTCTCCAAGCATGTAGATCCTGCGGTCCGGATGCTCCCTGATCACAGAGTATGCCGTCTTGACCGCATTTTCTACGCCGAAACAAAAGCCTGAAGATTTCGCAAGTTCTATTTTCCAGTTCTTCAAATCGTCTATCTCTACCCTTCTATTTACTCTTTAATATAGGAAAGGAGAAGATCCTGGGTTTCTTCGATGTTGATCTTCGTCGTATCGATCTCGATCGCATCGTCCACTTTGATCAGCGGGGAAGCCGCACGTGTGCTGTCCTGCTCATCTCTTTTCACGATGTCACGAAGGACTTCTTCATAGGTGGTATCTGTCACGCCCTTCTGCTGAAGCTCAAGAAGCCTTCTTCTGGCGCGTTCTTCTGCCGCAGCCACCAGGAAGAACTTATACTTGGCATTCGGGAATACCTTGGATCCGATATCACGTCCATCCAGGATCACGTTCTTGCCTTCAGAGATCTTTCTTTGAAGATCCACCATGGCCTCACGGACACACGGGATCGCGGAAACATCAGAGGCTGCCATGGAAACTTCCGGCATACGGATATCAGTGGAAACATCCTCTCCGTCCAGCCATACATGCTGGGAACCCTCTTCATGAGTGATGTCGATACGAATATCCTGCATCATCTTCTCCACAGCTTCCTGATCCTTGGTATCGATGCCGCACTTTAAAGCTTTGAGGCCGCAGGCACGGTACATAGCACCTGTATCCAGGTAAAGGATGCCCAGTTTTTTGGCAACTCCCTTGGCCAGTGTGGATTTTCCGGAACCGGAAGGTCCGTCTACAGCAATCTGATAAAACTCACTCATGGTAATTCCTCCTAAATTAGATAGCACGGTGTCCGAGGCCGATCGCGATCTCATTTAAATGCAGAAGACCGATACCGAAATATACGCACACACTGATATGGTCGTTAAAACGTGCGATGCCGATCTTGCCGCCGACGTTTAAGCCAATGGCCTTGGAAGTGATCTGGGAGATCGCTTCTCTTGCCGCACCGGCTAAAGCGCCTTCTTCGTTATGGCTGTTCCCGATAATGCCTTCTCTCTGAGCTGCAACAACACATCTTTCGATGATCTTGCTTACAGAGGAGATGAACTCTCCGCCAAAATCAGCTGCCGTGGCATTGATCTTCTCTTCTTTCAATGCAGCCTTGAGCTCGGCTTCTTCTTCGCGGCTGTTGGTCAGCGCGATCCTTATCGATGCGGATGCGGTCAGTTTACTGCTGGCGATCAACTCTTTCATGTGTTCTCCTCCTTGCTCTCTTCGGAAGTGATATCCCGGTCTTTGCCGGTATCATATACCTTATATTCTTTCCAGAGTTTCTCGAGTGCTTCGAAAGATTCTTCGATGTGACTCTTTCTATGCATTCCAAGAGCGACCAGAAGTGCATTGATCAGCGAAAGCGGCGCCGTCAGTGAATCGACGAAGGAAGCCATGTCGGAGCGGGCAAAAAGCGAGATGTTCGCATGCTCGGTCATCGGAGTGTCTGCCTTGTCGGTAATGACGATCACAGAGGCCCCACGGGATCTCGCATACTGCATGGACTGGATCGTTCTCGTGGAGTATCTCGGGAAACTGATGCCGATCATGACATCCCCGGGGCCGATCGGGAGGATCTGCTCGAAGACTTCATTGGCACTGTTGCTGTGGATATGACGGACATCGTCAAAAAGCGGCGTCATATAAAAATGCATGAACGAAGAAAGCGGCGAAGAACTGCGCAATCCCATGATGTAGATCTTTTTGGCATTAAGGATCATCTCGACGGCGGAACTGAAAGCCTCTTCATCAAGGTTCTCGTAAGTGTACTTCAGGCTATCAAGATCGGCCTGAATAATGGACTTTACGATCGAAGCATCATCCGAGAAACGGCTGGCCGCATTCAGTCTCTGGACAGACGTGAGCTTCACTTTCAGTTCTTCCTGAAGAGCCTTCTGGAAATGCGGATATCCCTCGTAGCCGAGTTCCATGGAAAAACGGACGACCGTGGATTCACTGACACCCGTTACCTCACCAAGCTTGGCTGCCGTCATGTAGGCGGCCGTCTCATAATTTGAAAGGATATAATTTGCAATTGCCTTCTGTCCCTTACTCATCGAGTCCAGAGATTCGGTGATTCGTTCCACTACGCTGGCCAGGGATTCATTTTTCTTATCGTCCGGATTCATGTCGTTTCCTCTCCTTTTTGATCATCCATCCAGCTTTCGATAGTGATCTGGCGGTTATCTTTATTACCTGCCGCTTCCTCCAGAGAATCCTGAAGGTCACGGATCGTCTTATACATCATCAGCTCCATCGCCGGCATCTCCGAAACAGACGAGATACCGAACTCGAGCAGGAACTGCTGAGTCGTTCTGAAAAGTGTCGGTCTTCCGGGCGCTTCCAGATTACCGCATTCTTCGACGAGCCCTCTTTCGATCAGACGGGTCACGATCGAATCGGAACTGACTCCTCGGACAGCTTCGATCTGGGCACGCGTGACCGGCTGGTTGTACGCGATGACCGCGAGTGTCTCGTAGGTCGCCTGGGACATCGGAGGACGTGTTCTCGGCGCAAAGAGGCGCTCTAAAACGGGTTTCATGGAAGGCTTGGTGCACATCACATAACTGTCATTGGCTTTCCGGATCAAAAGACCGCCCCACGGGTTCGTCTCATAATCCTTGATCATGCGGTCCAAAGTCTCTTCCACAGCCTCTTTCGGCATCTGTGTGATCTCACACAGACGGTCGCAGGAGATTGGATCGCCATGGGTAAACAGGATCGCTTCCAGCGCAGCCGGAAGTTCCTGTACCGTGATCTTGTTTTCACGCTCAAAGCCGTCAGTCATATGCGGCAAGCTCCTTTGATTCCTTGCTCGGATCCAGTCCGAAACGTTCTTCATCCAGATCCTCTTTCTTCGGCTCGATCAGGATCACGTCAAACGGTTTTTCCTGTTCTGCCTTGATCTGGTCACCGCGAAGCAGTTCGAGTACCGCCAGAAATCCGACGATCCGATCCATCTTCTCAGCCTGGTGGGCGGGAAAGAGCTCGTGGAAAAAGACTTTTCCTCTACCCTTCAAACGGTCCCACACGTATCTTATTTTATCACGAATGGAGAACTTATCCCTTTTGAGGATATGTGTAATACGGGAGGCAATATCTGCAAAACGCACTTTATTTCTCTTGCAGATGTCTTCGATGCTTTTCCCGAGGGCCTCCTCATCAACAGGAGCCGGTGCGCTCTCTACTTTGATGCCGATGGACGCCGGGGTCTGCGGAAGACGGTACATACACTTGGAGTAATCGCGGTAACGGTCCTTGAGATCGTTTGCAAGCATCTTGCAGCGGCGGTATTCCAGAAGCTTGACGACAAGTTCTTCTCTCGGGTCCGGTTCCGATGAGGTATCCGCGACATTTCTGTCCGGAAGCAGCATACGGGACTTGATGTGCACAAGCGTTGCCGCCATCAGCAAAAATTCAGAAGCAACCTCCATATCCAGAGAACTCATCTTATCGAGATACTCCATATACTGGTCGGTCACTTCTGCGATCGGGATATCATAGATATCGATATCGTTTTTCTCAATCAAATGAAACAGAAGGTCCAGCGGACCTTCAAACTTACGAAGTCTGACTTGTGGATTCTCCAGTGCTGCCACGGTCTCCTACCTCAAGCTGTTTCCCTTATTTTTCCGGATCAAAGCCGATCATAACGGCTTTTCTTACTTCACGGATCGTCTCTTCAGCCTTTTTGCCTGCCTTCTCTCTTCCCTGACGGAGGATCTCAAGAAGTTTCGGCTCATCCTGAAGAAGAGCGGTTCTTTTCTCGTAGATCGGCGTATGGAACTCGGCGATCTTTTCCTGAAGCATCTTCTTGCAGGCTACACATCCGATGCATCCGCCCTTGCACTGCTCCGTGATCTCCGGGACCTTCTCCTCGTTGAACACTTTCTGGAAAGCGTAAACTGTGCAGATATCCGGATGGCCCGGGTCATCTTTACGGATACGGGCCGGGTCAGTGATCATGCTCATGACCTTCTTCTTTACTTCTTCCGGTGTATCAGCAAGTGCGATCGTGTTGCCGTAGCTCTTACTCATCTTTCTTCCGTCAGTTCCCGGAAGCACCTTCGCCTTTGTGAAAAGAGGCTGCGGCTCCGGAAGGACTTCCGACTTATAAAGATAGTTGAAACGACGGGCCAGTTCACGTGTGATCTCAAGGTGAGCCTGCTGGTCTTCACCTACAGGTACGTAGTTGGCGCGATACATCAGGATATCCGCTGCCATAAGGACGGGATAACCGAGGAATCCGTATGTCATAATGTCTTTCTCGGAAGACATGTTGGCGATCATGTCCTTATATGTCGGGCATCTTTCGAGCCAGGAAAGCGGAGTGTTCATGCCGAGCAGAAGATAGAGCTCTGCATGCTGCTTTACATCGGACTGCAGGAAGATCGTCGCCTTTTCCGGATCCACACCACTTGCCAGAATATCGGCAAGAAGACCGAGCGTATTCTTGCGAAGTACGTCCGTATCTGCATAACCGGTCGTCAGAGCATGCCAGTCAGCGATGAAGAAATAGCACTCATACTGATCCTGCAGGCGCACCCAGTTCTCGATAGCGCCGAAATAGTTTCCCAGATGAATGTTTCCTGTTGGACGTGTTCCTGAAAGTACGATCTTGTTTTCCATGTTTACCCTCTTTATTGTTATATGTATTTTTATAAGATTACGTGATCATTTGCCATAGCAGATCGGCACAGATCCGGTTGACCGGCCAGCGGAACGGATATTCGATCCACTGAACGATCTTGCTTAAGATACCGATTCTGCCGTTTCCGAATCTTGCCGCGATCACAAGCGCGAAGAAAATATAGTAGCTGTACTGCGAGATCGTCTCAAACTGCTGTCTCCACTTATAAGGGACAAAAGTCGAGATGAAACGGTATCCGTCAAGCGGCGGGATCGGGATCAGGTTAAAGGCCATGAAGAGGAATCCGTATTCCCTTAAGTAGTAAAGGAAGTTCATGATCAGATTCTGGAAAAGAGCACTCTTTTCGGAATCCGCCGGATGCTTAACGAAGTAAGCTGTCGCAAATACGAACAGGAAAGACGCCACGATCGCGGTAATGTAGTTAGCTGTAACACCGGCCAGACTGATCAGCCGCTCACAGGTAGGACGCTTAAACTTCTTAAGATTATTCGGATTATACTGGACAGGCTTTGCCCAGCCGAATCCGGCGATAAGGAGCATGATCGCACCCAGCGGATCGATGTGTGCCATCGGGTTGAGTGTGACCCTGCCCTGGTGTCGCGGTGTATCGTCACCCATCTTCACGGCTACCCACGCATGCATGAATTCATGTACCGAGAATGTAAAACTCAGCACAATGATCAGGAGCGTCAAAAGCATGACGATCTCTGGAACAGAGGCACCGGATTGGATGATGTCAAATAACATAAGTTACTTACTCCTACTTAGTTCTTCGTAAGTGAGATGCTTACCTTCTCACCATTGATATCCAGTTCAACAGACTGATCATCCGTACCCTCGGAGATCTCTGTCGCAAGAACATCGGATGCGATCTGATCACCAAACTTGGTGAATACACTCTGCAGTTTCTCCCCGCATGCATACTTGATGCTGATACGGTCAGTTACCTCAAATCCGGACTTCTTTCTCTGATTCTGGATCTTCGAGACGATTTCACGGACGAAACCTTCTTCGATGAGTGCGTCATCGAGCTTGGTATCCAGAGATACTGTAAAGCCCTTATCTGCCTGTGTGGACAGACCTTCCGGCTGAACATTTTCCACGAGCAGGTCTTCTGTCAGAAGTTCGAAATTCTCGCCATCGACCTCGATATTGATCTTACCGTCCTTCTCGAGAGCCGCCATGGTCTCCTTACCCGGGAGAGCGGCGATGACTTCCTTCGCCGCATTGAGCTTCGCACCGAGCTTTCTGCCGAGTGTTCTGAGCTGCGGCTTAAACTTATAATCCAGGAGCGAAGATGCATCCTTAAGGAATGCTACTTCGTGAACATTCAATTCTTCCTTGATGATCGTCTGGTACTCTTCCGGCAGTTCATCTTCGCAGACCGCATAGAGCTTGCTGAGCGGCTGACGGATCTTGAGGTTTGCCGCCTGACGGCAGGACAGTGCCAGAGTAACGATCTGCTGGACATCATCCATGTTTCTCTCGAGATCTTCGTCGATCCATGCTTCTTCAGCTACCGGGTAGTCACACATGTGGATAGACATCGGAGCGTCCGCATTTACGGAACGGACGAGGTTCTGGTAGATTGCTTCCGTCATGAACGGGATAAACGGTGCGGCCAGACGTGTAAACTGTTCAAGTACAGTGTAGAGCGTCATGTACGCATTGATCTTATCCTGAGTCATTTCCTTGCCCCAGTATCTTTCACGTCCGCGACGAACATACCAGTTGGAAAGGTCATCCACAAAGTTCTCCATCAGACGGGAAGCACCGGTGATGTCATAGCTCTGCATCTTGCTGTCTACGATCTTCTCGAGGGAAGCAAGTCTTGAGAGGATCCACTTATCCATTACGGAAAGCTTATCGTACTCGAGGCTGTACTTGGTCGGATCGAACTGGTCGATCTCCGCGTAGAGGATGTAGAACGCATAGGTATTCCAGAGCGTTCCCATGAACTTACCGAGGATCTTATCTACGTTGCTGTGGTCGAAACGGGACGGCAGCCACGGTGCATTCGCACTGTAGAAATACCATCTTGCCGCATCGGCACCCTGACGATTGAGGATATCCCACGGGTCGACGACGTTGCCCTTATGCTTACTCATCTTGATGCCGTCCTTATCCTGAACGAGACCCATGACGATAACGTTCTCGAACGGAGATCTTCCGAACAGCTGTGTGCTGATCGCCAGGAGCGAATAGAACCATCCACGGGTCTGATCAAGTGCCTCAGAGATGAACTGGCACGGATAGTGTGCTTCGAAGAACTCCTTGTTCTCGAAAGGATAGTGGAACTGCGCAAACGGCATCGCACCACTATCGAACCAGCAGTCGATGACCTCGGAAACACGTGTCATCGGCTTACCGCACTTTTCGCAGGTAACGTGTACGTTATCCACATACGGCTTATGCAGCTCGATATCGTCCGGGCAGTCCGTGGACTTCTCTTTTAATTCAGCGATCGATCCGATGCACTGACGGTGTCCGCACTCACACTCCCATACCGGAAGCGGAGTACCCCAGTAACGCTCACGGGAGATACCCCAGTCAACCACGTTCTCGAGGAAGTTGCCCATACGGCCGTCACGGATCGTCTCCGGATACCAGTTCGCCATACGGTTGCTCTTTACAAGCTGATCCTTGACCTTGGTCATAGCGATGAACCAGGAAGATCTTGCGTAGTAGATGAGCGGAGTATCGCATCTCCAGCAGAACGGATAATCATGCTCATACGGCATCTTCTTCAGAAGCTTGCCTTCCATGTTGAGCTTTTTGATGATGAGCGGATCCGCATCCTTTACGAAAAGACCCGCGAATTCTTCGCAATCCTCCGGAAGTGTACCGTCTTCCTTGACGAGCTGTACGAATGGAAGGTCATTGTCACGACCGACTCTTGCGTCGTCTTCACCGAATGCCGGCGCGATATGAACGATACCGGTACCATCGCTCATGGTAACGTAGCTGTCCGCGCATACCTTGAAAGCTTCTTTTCTGCTCTTGGCAACTGCATCAGCAGAATACGGGAACAAAGACTCATACTTCTTGCCGACGAGCTCTGTGCCCTGATATCTTTCGAGGATCTCATACTCATCGAAAAGCTGCGGAACGAGGCAGCCGGCCATGTAGTACATGACCTTCTTCTCTGTTCCGTCAAGATCCTTCGGGACAGCGATCTTCACATACTCATCTGTCGGACTGACGCAGAGTGCAACGTTCGACGGGAGAGTCCACGGTGTCGTGGTCCATGCGGCAAAGTAGGTATCTTCTTCTCCGACGACCTTAAAGCGTACGAAAACGGAGTTCTCTTTTACGGCCTTGTAGCCCTGGGCAACTTCATGGCTCGAAAGCGCAGTACCGCAGCGCGGGCAGTACGGCACGATCTTGTGGCCCTTGTAGAGCATATCCTTGTCCCACAGGGTCTTAAGTGCCCACCACTCGGACTCGATGTATGTATTGTCGTATGTGACATACGGGTGCTCCATGTCTGCCCAGAAACCAACGCGGTCAGACATCTGCTCCCACTCTTCTTTATACTTCCAGACGGATTCCTTACACTTCTTGATGAAAGGTTCTACACCGTACTCTTCGATCTGCGGCTTGCCGTTGATGCCGAGCATCTTCTCGACTTCGAGCTCGACCGGAAGACCGTGGGTATCCCAGCCCGCCTTGAACTGCACATGCTCACCCTTCATGGAGTGGTATCTCGGAACGACGTCCTTAATGACACGGGTCTTAATATGTCCGATATGCGGCTTGCCGTTAGCTGTCGGAGGACCGTCATACAGCGTAAAGCTCGGTGTTCCGTCCTTCTCCGGGCGGATCGACTTCTTCTGGATGTCATTTGCTTTCCAGAAAGCCAGCACTTCCTTCTCGCGATCGATAAACTTCATATCCGGCGATACTTTTTTATACATAGTAAAACCTCTACTTCTCTAAAAGCTCCCGTCATTATAACATACGATGCCATTTGTGAGTATATTTTTTATATTATAGAGACAATTTCGTCAAAAATGACAAAGAAACGTTCCCGAAGGTGACTTCCCACGGGAACGTTCATTAATTGCCGCTTACGATTCCGGGCAAAGTTTTAGACTTCGTACTCTTCCTTTACCTCGGCAAAAGGACCTGCGATAGTAGAAACGCCTCGATCATTTCCGTAATAGTCGTAATTGAAGATGATATCGGAGCCGTCCGTATTCTCGAAGCGCTGCTCCGGCTGGAAGGCTTTCCCAAGGATATCCGTATTGATGATACCGCAGGAAAAGTCTGAGATCTTCTTCATGACATTCGTTACGAGGAAATACTTGCCGTTTCTCTCCACTACATCCGCTGTCGCCTTGAATCTTTTAACGACGAGCTTCTTTTCTTCTTTCTTCCACTCCTTGGCGCCGTTAAAGTAGACATTGCCATTGATCCATACCGGCAGGTGCTGGAAGTGCTTTTCCATGATCTTATGCTCATACGCCATCGGTTCATTGAGATGGAAGGAATCGATCCACTCCTGATAGGTCGGGTATTCATCGAACTGGAAGGTACCGACCTCCTGCTTGTCGAAGAACTGCTCCGGGACATCCTCCGGTCGTTCTTCGATCGGCCACTTCTGAATGAAGATGTTGTTGTAGATACGGTCATCGCCGTGAAGGATACTCATGAAGCCCATGACCTCCGTTCTGTGCGGGAAGTGATATGGCGTATAGCGGGGCTGGTTCTTACCGGATACGAATTCATCCGTGCCTTCACCGATCGCCTGGAACGTGCCGCAGATCAGGTTATTTACGACGGCCACGCCCTCTGTCGCCAGACGCAGGGAGGCCTTACTGAGCATGATGTTGTTGTCTACAAGCGTCGGACCATGACCGACTTCGATGAAGATGTCCTGGCTCATGATGGTGCCCGGGATCCTCTTGGCGAAATCCGGAGTATGGTTATCGTGCAGGAGGTTCCGGGAAAGGATCGTGCCCTGGGCCTGCCAGTCGCACCAGAGGCCCATCGTGCAGTGATGGACATGGTTCCTTCTCATAATGACGTCGATCGCCGCATGGAGCTTGATACCCGCGATCTCGGCGCCGCCGACTTCCATCATGTTGTTGATGTTATGGATGTGGTTGTCCTCGATGATCGAGAATACACAGCCCATTCTTCCGACGATACCTGTCTGCTCACAGTGATGGATGTGGCATCTTCTGACGATATGGGAACCGATATTCTCTTTGAGCCATCCGTGATACTGGCCGCGGCAGACGGCGTCACGCTCCATCTGCGTCGGGCTCTTTACACGGTACTTGGTGAAATAGTGATCGTTCTCGGGATCGAGATATTTACCGAGAGAAATACCGCAGCAGCGGCTGTGGGAGACTTCACAGTCCTCGATGATCCAGCCGCGGCTCCAGTGCGGGCCTATCATGCCGTCCTGGAAAGCGGCCGGCGGAGCCCATGTGGTCGCTGCCTTATTAACTGTAAATCCGGAAAACGTGATATAACCGACACCGGTCTTACTCGGGAAGAAGCAGTTTCTTCGAACATTGATCTCGACCTTTGCCTTATTCGGATCTTTTCCCTGAAAATTGGCATAGATCACAGTCTTTCCGTCTTTCTGCTCGCAATACCACTTACGCGTGGAGTTTTCCGGCTCCCAGGAAGCGATGTCCTTTTCGCCCTTCAGGCAGTCTTCCAGCGTATCTGTCTCGTAGAGGGCGACATCGTTGATATACACGCATCCTGTATGCGGATGACGGTGCCAGAAGTACCAGTCGCCGCCGATCCTGGTGTCATAAGGGTTATAGGAACCGAAAATGCCGTTGTCGATCTCGACTTTCCAGGTCTTCCCCTTATATTTTTCCCAGCCCTTAACGATCTCGGCACCGGTAATTACGGCCTTGAGCGGCTCGACGGAACGATAGGTGATACGTGCGTCTTCAGTTCCCGCATTTGCCGGATCGACATATTCGCGGTACACACCCGGCATAACGAGGACTTCATCCCCTGGCTTTGCCACTTTTGCGGCAGCACTGATCGTCAGGAACGGATGCTCTTTCGTCCCGCATCCCTGAGACTTCGTTTTCTGGTCAACGTAGTAGATCATTGTTTTTCCTCCAAAATGTATGCTGATTCAATGTCGGATGTGAAGATCGCCACGACGGACGGGTACATCTTCGCGGTCTCGGAAAACGGATCCGGATACGTATTCTTGTCCGGACCCATGTGAAGGCGGATCATCGCATATTCCTCAGCCTTGAGGCGGATAAAGTTCTGTATGTACCAGCAGGACTTCTCCCCGTGTCCTACGGGGAAAGTGTCCTTGATGCCCCAGACTTCCTTTTCGACCCAGTTGGCCACTTCTTTTCCGTACTGGTTCACCTTGGTGCCCTCTTTTACGTTCTTCACTTCCTTGACGTAGAAGTTGACCTTGCAAAGATCGTGAAGAAGCGATGTGATGATCACTGTATCCGGCTCGATCGTGATAAGACCCTGGCTTACTTTTTCCGAAAGGCGCTGATACACGTGAAGACTGTGAAGTGCCAGTCCTCCTTCACAGTGCAGGTGATATTTTGTAGATGCGGGCGCCGTGAAAAAATCCGTCTTTGTGACGATCCATTCCACCAGCCGCTCGATGCCCGGACGCTTCGTCGAAAGGAGAAGCTCCGTTATTTTCTTCTGATTTTCGTCTCTTTGTTCTTTCGTGATTACAAATTCTTCTGTCATTGCCTCACTCCTTTGCAAATTGTTTCCATGGCTCTTCGTCTGCAAGCGGCAGTTCGAAGACCATTCTTTCGTGACTGACCGGATGGTCCACCTCGAGGTGATACGATTCCAGCAGGATATCGCCCGCGAAACGGTTGGGACCCTTGCCGTATTTTCTGTCCCCGACGATCGGATGTCCGATGGAGGACAGCTGGGAACGGATCTGATGAGACCGCCCCGTGTGAAGGTCGATAGAAAGGAGCGTCACCGGAACGCCGGCGATCCGCCCTTCTCCGAGGACCTCATATTCGAGAAAACTCTCTTTGGCTTCCTTCGGGGCCGTTTTTCTGTCGGCAAAGACCTTGACCAGATTGGTCTTGGGGTCTTTGAGGAGAAATGAGCGGATCTGTCCTTTTTCCTCGGAAAAAGATCCGTACACGATAGCCCGGTATTTCTTACTTACTGTGCGGTTTCTGATCTGTTCGGAGATCCTCGACGCACACTTACTGGTCTTGGCGAAGACCATCACGCCCCGCACGGGACGGTCGAGCCGGTGAAGAAGTCCTAAATATGCCTCTCCCGGCTTTTTATACTTTTCCACAAGATACGCCTTCAGAAGCGTAAGCATATCCGGATCGCCCGAAGGATCTTCCTGTGAAAGGACCCCTGAAGGTTTTACCGCCACCAGAAGATGGTTGTCCTCGAAGAGGATCTTCGGCACCTCCCCCATCTTACACCTCCGCGGACGTCCATCTTCCCGTGCTTCCGCAGGGAAGGATACAGTCCATTTTCGTACAGGGAAGTCCGAGCTCCTCGGACACGACTTTTCCGCCGTGACGGGAAGCGATCGAAAGGCGAAGAATGTCTTCGATGACGAGAGAAGAAAGTCCTGTGGTATAGGAGTTGATCAGGAAGAACAGTGCATCGTCGGAAAGGAGCTGCTCACACTTTTCGACCAGTGGGAAAAGCGCATCCTCGAGCTTCCACATCTCGCCTGACGGTCCTCTTCCATAGGCCGGCGGGTCCATGATGATGCCGTCGTATTTTCTGCCTCTTCGGATCTCACGGTCGACGAAACGCCCGCAGTCCTCCACGATAAACCGGATATAGCAGTCCGTAAGGCCGGATGCCTCCATATTTTCTTTGGCACGGCCGACCATGCCTTTACTCGCATCGACATGCACGACCTCGGCAGCTCCTGCCGCCGCAAAAGCCATCGTCGCTCCGCCCGTATAGGCGAAGAGATTTAAAATGCGCGGCTTTCTGCCTTCTTTTACCGCTTTCTGGATCATCTTGCCGCAGAAGTCCCAGTTCGCCGCCTGCTCCGGGAAAAGACCCGTATGCTTAAAGCTCGTGGGTTCGATGATGAATGTCAGCGGTCGTCCCACGGCTTCGTAATGGATCTTCCATTTCTGCGGCATGGGTTTTTCGCGGCTCCAGGCGCCTCCGCCGCTCTCACTTCGGTGATAGACCGCGTGCGGCTTCGGCCAGTTCTTCTCACTCATATTCGGGTAACCGGTCTTCGGCCAGATCGCCTGAGGATCCGGACGCTGAAGATAGATATCTCCCCAGCGTTCATATTTTTCTCCCTCACCGCAGTAAAGTAATTCAAAATCTTTCCATCTATTTGCCAGAAACATATTTAAAATCCGTTCTTTTTGTATCGCGAAAATGCGTCTTTTCCATAGGGAAACGCTTGGATTCAGTATAGCATTTTCTTTCTTTTGAAAAAAGTTTGTTTATAAACCATTTTTTAGATTATAATAGATGTAATGTTGCTATAAGACGAGGTAATGAGAATGGCTAGTGCTCCTCATATTTTAATCTGCGATGACGATCCGGTGGTACACGAGTCCCTGGGTCTGTATTTTGAAAATGAACATTTTACCTACTCCAGTGCTTACGACGGACGTGACGCGCTGGCGCATGTGGCTTCCGACAAGCCCGATCTTATCATCCTGGACGTCATGATGCCGGAGAAGACGGGTATCGAAGTGTGCCGTGAGATCCGGAAGACGCTGTCCACACCGATCATCATCCTCACCGCCAAGGGCGAGGAGATCGACCGTGTACTGGGTCTGGAACTCGGTGCTGACGACTATATCGTGAAGCCTTTCTCACCCCGTGAAGTAATTGCCCGTATCAAGGCAGTTCTCCGCCGTATCAACGAGCCGCAGGAGAATACTTCTCTTCTGCGTTTCGAGGGCCTTGAGATCAACCTGGATAACTATCAGGTCAAGGTCAAGGGTGAACTTGTCCCCTGCACACCGAAGGAAGTCGAGATCCTCCATCTTCTCGCCTCCCACATCGGACAGGTCATGGACCGTGAGCAGATCCTCTCCCTGATCTGGGGCTATGACTATTTCGGTGATACCAGAACCGTAGATACCCACATCAAGCGCATCCGTCAGAAGATCTACTACGAGGGCGCGCCGTGGTCGCTCATCACCGTCTATGGTGTCGGTTATAAGTTCGAGGTCAATCCGTAATGTTCCGTAGTCTTTTTCTACGCAAGATGATCTTTTTAGTGCTGGTGGCGCTCTGCGCATCGGCACTTCTTTCTGCTACGCTCTTTAACTATGCCGCCAATGAGGTCTCCCGGGACAACTCCCAGGAGATGGTCATCGACCAGGCTCGTGCGATGGCATCTGTGCTTTCTGAGCATGTGGAGAAATCTGATGCCAAAGACTATCAGGAACGTGTCGCTTCTCTTAAGAACGCGACCGTCGCCTTTACCGATTATAACGTCCTGAATGCGTATTTCGAGCTTTACGAAATGAACGAAACACCGATCGAGTTTACGAGAGCCGGTACGATGGACGAGCTCAACATGATGAGCATCATCGATAGCTATGCCCGTGAGAATATGCTGACCAACAGTGATAACAAAAATCTCATGGGCTCCCCTACCCTTTCCGATAAGAACGCGACGCTTACGATCGTTCAGGTGCCGGTATATACCAACGGCACATTGACCGCCTACCTGATCGTGGCGAAAGAGATCTCGAACCAGAGCGCCTTTGATTCCGGGTTCAGTTCGGTCCTTCTTCTGTCCACACTTCTCGTCTCCATGTTTATGCTCATCCCTGTTTACTTTGCAAGTAAACGCCTGATCAGCCCGCTCAACCGGGTCACCGACGTCGCAAATGCACTCGGCCGCGGCGACTTCTCTGTACGCGCTAACGATAAGACGAAGGGTGAGATCGGTGAACTGGCCGCGTCCGTCAACGAACTGGCCGAAAAACTCAGCAGATCGATCACGAGCGTCACCACAGAGCGTAACCGACTCAAAGAGATCTTCGACATCATCTCCGAGGGTATCGTTTCTGTTAACAAAGACCTGCAGCCGGACTACTCCAACAACGCGATCGCCACGCTTTTCGAAAAGGTCCCGAGAAAGAATCTTTTCACAGAGAAGCTTCAGCTGATACCGTTTGAAGAAGTCTGGGAGGACTTCGACAACTGTCTGAAGACCGGCGAGACGTACGAACGCACGATCGAGGCCAAGGACTGCGCCTATTCTTCGACGATCGTGCCGATCCTCGATAACGAAAAGGTCATCATCGGTGCCACAGGCTTCTTCCGTGACATCTCCGAGCAGGAGCGTCTCGAGCAGACCCGAAGAGACTATGTCGCAAACGTATCACACGAGCTTCGTACTCCGCTTACGGCCATGAGAGGTCTTGTAGAACCTCTGGCTGACGGCATGGTCAAGAAGGAAGAGGACCGTCAGAGATACTACGGCATCATCCTCCATGAGACGATGCGTCTTTCCCGTCTTATTGACGACATGCTCGAACTTTCAAGACTTCAGGCGAGAACACTCGCATTTAAGACTTTCCCGTTCGACCTCAATAAACTTCTTTCCGAGTTTGAGACGAAGTTTAAGCCGGTCATGGAAGACGCCGAGCTCGACTTCCATGTCGAATATAAGACCGGTACTCTTCCGACCGTTATGGGTAACCCGGACCGTGTCGAGCAGATCATCGTTATCCTTCTCGATAACGCGAAGAAATATACCCCGCCGGGAGGATCGATCACTATTTCCACTGAATACAGCGACGAGACCGATCAGGTGCTCGTTTCCGTCAGCGATACCGGACAAGGTATCCACGAATACGATATCGACCATATCTTCGACCGTTTCTATAAGGCGGACCGTGCCAGAGGCAAGAAAGGCACCGGCCTCGGCCTTGCGATCGCCAAGGAGCTTTTGAGCTACATGGGTGAGACGATCACGGTACAGAGCGAATACGGAGAAGGTACGACCTTCACCTTTACCTTAAAGCGCGTCACCGGCTCCGTCTGGTACTGATCGGAGACCTTTATGGACGGATCTTTACCAAAAGAAGGCGCATCTGTTCGCGTCAATAAATATATCAGTTCCAGCGGTTTCTGTTCCCGAAGAAAAGCTGACGAATATGTCGAATCCGGCGTCGTCACGATCGACGGTATCCCCGCGGTCTCCGGCTCCCAGGTTTTCCCCGGGCAGGTCGTCCGAGTCAACGGGAAAGTCGTCCTTCCGACTGACGACCATATCTATCTGGCTTTCCATAAGCCGCTGGGGATCACCTGCACAACAGATAAAAGGGATAAAGACAACATCATCGATTACATCGGGTATCCGGAACGGATCTTCCCGATCGGACGACTTGATAAGAACTCTACAGGCCTGATCCTCCTGACAAACGACGGCGATATCGTTAACCGGCTCCTTCGCGCCGAAGGCCGACACGATAAAGAATATGTCGTCACGGTCGATAAGCCCGTAAATGACGAATTCAAAAAGCAGATGGAGGGCGGACTTCCGATCCTTGATACCGTGACTCTCCCCTGCAAGGTCAAACTTACATCGAAGAACACTTTCCACATTATCCTGAACCAGGGCTTAAACCGACAGATCCGCCGTATGTGCGAGCATCTCGGGTACAGAGTTGTAAAACTGAAAAGGATCCGTATCCTTAACATCTCTCTGGGCTCTCTTCCCGTAGGACAGTACAGGGAGCTCACGGCAAAGGAAAGATCCGATCTCTTCTCCATTCTTGATAAGAACAGGAAATGAAAAGGGTCCCCGGCTTTTGCCGAAGACCCAGATCATATAGTGAAATTAGTATTTTGGAGCAAATTCGATCGTCTCTTCGTAGCGGACGTTCTTCTGCAGTCCGCGCCTTGCGAGCACATCGGGGCTTCGTTCGACCCCTTTCATATAAAAGTCCAGATATAGATGCGTTCTTCCGTCCGACGGGATCAGTTCCTGATGCGCGTAATCATCGATGTCTTCCGGCATATACGGCAGACATGAGAATGAGAACGGATGCATCTTATCTTTATATATCTTCAATCCCTTAATATCATCATGCTGCAGAAGAAGGAATCTCGTATCCGCATGACCGCCATTCTCCGAAGGTCTTGCATATTCGTGATACAAAGGACTGTCCAGCGAAGTGAACCAGCCGATGCGCTGAGATTCTTTTCTATCGGAATAGGACTCGCCGGAACCGCGTCCGTACCAGCCGACATGCGCGCGGCTGTCGATCGGCACACGGAAACCGTAACGCACCAGATCGAATTTCGGAACGAAGTTCAAAGTCGTTAAGAGCCTTCCGTCCGGTTTGACGCGGTATTCGACGAGGATCGGTCCCTTCATGCCGGCAGATTCGTACTTAGAGATCAGATGGAAATCCTCATGATCCATCTCATAGAAACTTCCGACGAAGCGGATCTCGCCCTGGATCGTTCTCCAGTCGGTCTCATGGGAGAATACCGTCTGCGAAAGAACGTAGGATTTATCGGCACGGTCGATATTGGAGGCCGCACGGTAAAAACTCGGCTCTAAAAGTCCGTCTATATACTCTTTTCCATCGATCAGGATCGAACAGAGTCCGCCCTCCTGACGGCTGAAAACATATCTGACATGCCTGGTCTGCGCGAAAAGAAGCGCCGGAGATGTCAGCATCTGTACTGCATCTTTCTTCTCATCGATGATCAGGCCGCTCTCCAAAGAAGCCGCATCAATGATCTTTATAGAAGGCTGCTCATTATCCTGCTCTTCCCAGCCCACCGGCTTTTCGGAAGGATCACAGACCTCATCCACGAGGACCTGCTGGTAAAAAGCCATTTCGTAACCGGCACGCGCGTAGAGCGTATCCTTTTCAAGCGTCAGACGGATATCGAGGATCAGTTCTTTGCAAGTCGCCTGATTATAGACCTCCAAGCCCTTCGGATACTGGTCCGCCCAGGACGGAAGCAGGAAGTCATTTACCTGGATCGGGAACTGCATGGTCTTCGATCCCATGGCCGGGATCGGCGGAACGATGCCGGAACCGCCCGTCAGACGGATGCCGCCAAGAAGGAGCTGCCACTTAAGCTCGATCGAAGGCGTAGCACCAAACTGCATAGCGTTATGCACATTCAGGTTTGCCGGATTATCAGCAGCGGCGAAGATCTTGATCCCTTCGCACTGTTTTTTCACTTCGAAGAAGATCGGATGCGGACGACGGTTCGCATCTACGATACCCTGTGCGATCGAAACACCGATCTGCTCAGAATACTCGACGAGGTCGCCCTGATGGATATATTTGAGATCCATCGTATCCTCTTCTCTTCTCGGACGGGCAAGGATCGACTCGAAAAGCACCTTATCTTCTTTCAGCTTGCTTCGTAAATACGGTCGGTTGACACAAAGGTCACACCATTCACCGAAAAGAAGTCCCGCTTTGTTCGGGAAAGGCGGCATATCGGTAACACGACCGGTCTTATCGATCTCACAGTAGAGCGGACGCTTCGAATCGAAGGCATGGATGCGTTCTTTCACATCAAGATAGGCATTCTCTTCAAACTTTCTGCCGGTCATGGACCACATGACGATGCACGGATGATTCACAAGGGAATATACGGCCTTCGGAAGCATGGACGCCGCCGACTGCAGTATGACATACATACCGTACTGGTCGCAAAGATCGAAGAATCTAGAATCCGTCGGATGATGCACCACATAGACGGTGTTGATATTGGCACTCTTCATGAGAAGGATGTCCTGACGGAAACGCTCAAGCGGAACGGAGATACCGCTTTGAGGATCGAATTCATAGTATTTTACACCATGAAGCGGAACAGCCACATCATTCAGATGGAAGATGCCTTCGGAATATGTGATCGTTCTGAAACCGAATCTCTGCTTCTTGACGCAGATCACTTCGCCTCGGTTATTGGTGACCTCGATGATGAGATCATAAAGATTCGGTGTCTGATCCGTCCACGGAAGCACGAGCTTGGCATAAAGTTCCGTACCGAAGATCTTGAATCCGTCCTTCGGCACGGTGGCCGACAGTTCTTTTCGCTGGGAAAGACGGTGCTCCGGAAGATTATAAAGATCGTATTCGTCTCTGGCCTCCATAAGGCGCACATTGACGGTCACTTCCATATCATATGGAAGATGGTTATAAAGCTCGACAATGAAATTGATGCCCGCATCGCGCCGGATCTCCGCATTCGGCAGGATCTCTCTTTCTCTTTTCGTCAGCTGGTCTTCTCTGTCGGAGCGGTAAAGGCTCGACACCAGAGCGGTTTTCGGAACGACATCACGGGCAAGGGTATCCGTAAGCCAGGACGTGGTCAGACGGATCGAAGAGATCTCCACAGGCGATTCCGCGATCAGATACGGCAGACGGAAAAGACCCGAAAAACCGAATGCGCCCTGTGCACGGACGGTCTTCTTCGTCTTTCCTTTTTCCATACGCTTATCAAAACGACGGACGGCTACGGTAATAAGATTCGGTCCCTCGCGAAGTGCTTCACTCAGAAGGCACTTCGTCGTGGAGAATGTACTTCTTGAGGAGGAGATCTGCTGCCCGTTCACGAAGATCGTATAATGGCCGACGATCCCATCGGTCACAAAGTATACGAAGCGGTTGATAAACTGTGCCGGGAGATTGACCCATACTCGGTAAAGACCATAGTCATTCGTATTCTCCATACCGGCATCGTCGGCAAGTCTCTGCTGCAGTTTACTGGTCTTTTTCGAAAGGAGAGCGTTCTTCTCATACATGAGTTCGCTCGGATAGCCGTAGCCTTCCATCTGCCAGCAGCTCGGCACATCCATAAGATCCCAGGAGGAATCGTCAAAACCGGGCTCGGTCCAGTTCTCCGGGATGTCTTCCTTAAATTTTGCATGGAAAAACCGCCAGCTCGGGAGATCCAGTCTCCAGAGCGACTTTACACGTCCGAACTCCGGCGGCTGCTTGTCCGAATAGAGCTCGTCGATCGAGTCATATGGATAGAAATACCCTTGTGACGGCAGTTGTGGCATGCATTACTCCATTAATTTTCTGCATACGTATGCAGTCTGTTAACGTTATTGTAGCACGGCCTCCCTGTCTTCATGTATCAGAGATATGTCATATTAGAGAAGTTATTGCAACAATTAAAGGAATCAGATGAAATTGAGATCCTTTTTTCTCTTCCTCGCTTTTCTCATGCGCCACAGGCCTTTGAAAATGTGGTTGTTAAAGATCAGTATCCAGGCCTCCATCTGCTCGATCGTGACCTTGCCCATCGAAAACGATGCCAGCGTACGAAGTGGCATTTCCTTCGTCATGGCGATGTTGATCACGCGCAGATGTTCCTGCGTCTCTTTTCTGTTACGCCACTTGATCAGAAGCATTGTAATATGATAGTACAGCTTGGCGATGAAGTTTCCTCTTCTTAAGTCTTCTACGCTCGTATTCAGATGGAATTCACCCTTCTTAGGCGGTTTCTCCTCGAGGATCTCCTGACCGTAAACGGCTTCAAACTGTTTCTTTTCGAACACCTTCGTGGAAGAATCCAGATGATAGTACTGCGGTGCTTTTTCCTGATAATCCGGAGCGACGACCTGGTCCATCTTCGTGGTGACATTCACGGTCCTGCTGCCGCGGATGTCTCTTGATGACGCGCCGACCTCGATCGTATATGTTCCCGTCTCGACGTGCCAGTCCTTGATCTGCGCATTATAGTAAGCAAATGCGCGTTTGTTGAGCTTGATCTCGACGGTCCTTGTTGCACCGCGCTGGATGAAGACCTTCTTAAATCCGACCAGCTGGCGGACCGGCTTATAGATCCTGGACGGCGGCGGAGCCACATAGACCTGCACGATCTCTTTTGCATCGTAATCACTGATATTCGTCACATCAAGCGTTACCGTCAGTTCGTCACCTTCCATGATGTCCGTAGATGACAGCTGGATATCCCCGTACGAGAACTTCGCATAGGAAAGACCATGACCAAACGGGAAAAGGACCGGAAGCTTCGCTGCATCGTAGTAGCGGTAGCCGACATAGACACTCTCACAGTACAGCGTCTGTCTTTCATCGCCGAAATTAAGATATGCCGGAGTATCGGAAAGCTTCATGGGGAATGTCTCCGCAAGCTTTCCGGAAGGGATCACCTTCCCGTACAGGATATCGGCGATCGCACCCGCGCCTTCCTGTCCGGGAAGGTACGCCATAAGGATCGATTTCACATGTGCTGCCCAGGGCATCTCTATCGGAGATCCGGCATAGAGGACCACGCAGACATTACTGTTTCTTCTGACGACTTCCTCAATAAGTCTCGTATGAGACTGCGGAAGATGCATATGCTTTCTGTCATAGCCCTCAGATTCATAGCTGTCCGGAAGACCGGCGAAGATGATGACCACATCCTTATCCTTGGCCGCATCCACGGCTTCCTTCAGAAGCTTCTCATCCACCTCGTCTTTTTCAAGGGAGTAGCCCGGCTGATAGACGAAATTCTCGCTGTCCACCGAGAAGCCGGAAAAAGCATCACAGACATTCGTCGGATGGATATGGGAGCTGCCGCCTCCCTGGAATCTCGTCTGCTTTGCCATGGCACCGAGTACAGCGATACTCTGTCTCGGCTGGACCGGCAGAAGCCCGTCGTTTTTCAGAAGGACACAGGACTCTTCAAAGGCCTGTCTGGCCAGTCCCTGATGATTCAGATATGGAGACGATGTCGGACTCGGCTTATTCATGCCCTTTTCGATCAGCGTGAGCATACGCTCGGCCGCACGGTCCAAAAGCGCCTTCGGAAGTTTACCGGATTCGACGGCTTCCACGATCTGACGGTCTCTTTCACCTACCGAGGAAGGCATCTCCAGTTCAAGACCTGCCGCAAGCGAATCCAGACGGTCGTCGGTTGCGCCCCAGTCACTCATGACCACACCGTCAAATCCCCACTCATCGCGGAGAATGTCGGTCAGGAGTTTTCTGTTCTCACAGCAGTATTTCCCGTTGACACGGTTATAAGCACACATGACGGTCCACGGCTTCGCCTCTTTAATAACTGTCTCAAACGCTGAAAGGTATATCTCACGGAGGGCACGCTCATCCACGATGGAATCATTGATGAGACGGTATTTCTCCTGGCTGTTACATGCAAAGTGCTTCACCGAAGTTCCGATTCCCATGCTCTGCACACCGCGCACCCACGCGGCGCCCATCTTTCCGGCCAAAAGAGGATCTTCGGAAACATATTCGAAGTTTCTTCCGCAGAGAGGAGATCTCTTGATATTGATCGCCGGGCCCAGCACGATAGATACATCCTGGTCGATGGCTTCTTCACCGATGGCGCGTCCGATCGCTTCCATCAGTTCTTCGTTAAAAGAATTGGCGGTCGTTGCCGCCGGTGGAAAACAGGTAGCTTCCCGGCTGTCACCGCTTCCTCTTCTTCCCTCTTCCGAATCCTGCTTACGAAGACCATGCGGACCATCGGTCATCATGATGTACGGCACATTATTGATCGGAAGTCTCTGCGTCCTCCAGAAGTCCCATCCGGAACAAAGCGACGCTTTCTGCTTCACAGTGAGTTTTTTCATCAGGGAAGATACAAATTCAGAAGCCATAGTTTTTTCTCCTCTACTTTTGTAAAAACTACATACATAATGTAATTATATCACTTGTATAAGTTCTTTGAACATAACGGAAAAGCCCTTGTCATCTTCCCTTATATCATGTATACTCTCCATCACAGAACCACAAATGAGAGTTGAATATGTGGGGGCGCACTGGTTTCGACGGGGTCGTGGAGACTGGGAAAGCGGGTAGAGGATTCTCGTTGGCCTCTTTAAAAAACGAGAACTGCAAGTAATTGCAAACAACAATCAACTCGTAGCTGCTTAATTTAGCTACCATCTCCCCGGTCTATCTGTCGGCCGGACCGGAGATGTCAGATGACAGACCTTACCTGTCGGCAGGTTAAACGGGACAACGTCTTTGGCAAAGCTTTGCGTCACTGATGTATCTATGAAGCTACCGGAGTCGGTTTCCTGTTCGTGGGATCACCGATGAGGGGAATACTCCATACACGAACTGCACCCGGAGATGTCCTTGTTAACGTGGTTTCGGACAGGAGTTCGATTCTCCTCGCCTCCACCAGATCAATGAAAAAAACTGTCTCGATGCAATATGCGCTTCGAGGCAGTTTTGTTTTCAGCGAAAAAACAACAATTGAGGTGAGTTATATCACACTTTCAGCTCATCATTTCTCTCGTAGAAGAGCATCATGTTCTCCACATTCTTTCCGAACTTGGCGGAGCACTGCATGCTGAGCTTCATGTCTCCGATAAACGGTGTACCGGCTTTCCCGATTCCGCCGTAGATCTCCGGAACATCTTCAAGCGTATCTACTACGACCAGATGGTTCTTCTTATCTTCTTTCGGGAAGATCATGACCGCATACCATGCACGGATGATACGTGGTTCTGTCTTCATATACTCGGAAAGCGCATTCAAAAGCTCGGTCGGCTTATGTTCTTCAACCGGGATAGCAAGCATCATCGGGCTGCCCTTTTCGATCTTCTCTTCCGCGAGGTGATTATCCACTTTTCTCTTATGCTGCGCGAGCGCCTCGATCAGAGGGCGGCTCAGTACGAATCCTTCCGACTTCGGATTGATCAGAAGTCCATCGACCGGGATCTGGGCAAAGACGGAAACGATCTTCGGGAAATCCAGCGGCTGGACAAGTTTCTCCGGCAGTCCTTCGAGTTGTTCAAGCTCATAGATATCCGTCATAACAGAAAGATAATTCTTGCCGTCTTTTCCTTTAAGAACAGCAAAGCCTATCTTGCTTTCATCGTTTTCCTGTCCCGGCGGGTGCATGCACGGAGAAAGGAAGATCGCTTTTGTCGCGATCGTCTCCATGATCCGTCCCATAAAGTCACGATCTGACTGCAGGTTCTTCGCTTCACGAAGAAGTGCGACAAGGAAGGGATTACACGGTTCTTCCGGGTTGATCTCACCTTCCATGCAGTTCATGGAAGAAAGCACGTCATACTTTTCCGCATCGCCGGCACGAAGTCCTTCGAGCACGACCGAAACATTGGTACCTTCTTCCGCCTTATCCATCTTATTCATCATGGTATCCTGAAGGATCAGCGCACGTGTCTTCACGGACTTGTCCCCTCTTCCCAGAAGATACAGCTCATCTCCCTGACGGATCGTCCCGCCACGTACATTTCCGATCACCGAAACTTCGGTCGAGGTCATGGAAAGGACCTCTTCTACAACAAGGGAGACGATGGGAAACTTGCCTGATGTGTTTTCGTTCTCCTTCTCTATAGAACTGCCGTTATCGGCTGCATTGTTCTTCCTGTCAAATAAACCCATTTCTTTTTTCCTTCCTTAGCCCATAATTACTTTTGACTTTACATCCGCATCCCAGAGGATCGACAGTCCATTGAGGGAAGCTGCGAGCAGCGGGATCGATACGAACTTGACATCCGCAACATTCATTCCGGCTGCTTCGATATCGCTCAAAGCTATCGCATATTTCCCTTCCTCCTGGGAAAAAGGTGCAATATAACTATATAGATTTGTAGCATTAAACATCTTCTTATCGAGCGTGATATCTCCATCGACCATAAGATAGACATACTCATTTGTCTTATTCGTATAAGTATAGTGAATGTAAAGATAGTAACTCGAAGTTTCAAAGTAGTTGATCGCGAACTGACCTCCATCATTATCGTAAATGATCTCTGAAGTATCGCTCAGTTCTCTTGGCATATATTCAAAAGCAGATTCCCCCTGCGGGAAAAGAGTTACCGTTACGTAATTCCTTTCAAGATCTGTAGGGGACAGATATGCCTTCGTTCCCTTCACGGATGGTGCCGCGAGCAGAACAAAAGCGATTCGCGTTGGTTCAACCGAAGGATCAAAGTCATCAAATGCAGAACTGTATTCCAAAGTGTCTTTTAAGACTGCACCCGGTTCGATGGCAGTATTAAGATCTGTCTGGAAATCTAAATGCGTACACATATTATCCAGCACCGGATCTCTGAAGATCAACGCGTATGGCACATCCGACTTATTTTCCGCCTCGAACCTGATCACATACTGTTTTCCGGAATCTTCGGTATCTTCGATCTCCGCGGAAATGATCGTGAAGCGGAAATTCTCATTATCCACGATACTTGCGTTATTGAGCGGGCCGCTGAAATATCCGTCATCGTCGTTGGTAAGCCCGAGGAGGCTCTGCTGGACAGGGATCGGCGTCGGAGTCGCAACCGGCATGTTCTCGGCAAAAATGCTGCCGTCACTGATGAACTGATCCAGTGAACTGACATACATCATTACATTCGCGGTGGGTTCATCGGAATCAGAATTCTTTTTTTTGGTATTCTTTTCCTCTTCTTCCTCATCATCGAAATCTTCGTCTTCTTCCTCCACAGTAGTAGAATCCTTTCGACGGAGTCCGCAGGAAGGAACAAGAATCATGAAACAAAGAAGAATGGCGATAACCTTTAAGAGTTTTGACTTTTTCAAAAGATGAGCCTCCGCGTTAAACCTGTAACTGCTATATTTTATCACAAACGGGAAAACTCAACAAATGACATCAGTGCTTAGGCATGGTCGAAACAAACTGTGCGATGCCCTGACAGATCTTATACTGGTATTCACCATCCAGAAGTGCCGATTCATCGTCACTATTGCTCAAATATCCCATACGCACCATAAAGGACGGCACATCCTGCGCCCAGTTCAGACCGCTGTATTTTTCACTGGCCTTGCAGCCGTTGTCGACACAGCCTGTAGCAGAAGCGATCGCTTTTCCGAGATTTGTGCCCCAATTCGGGACATCTGATGAGTATTTTCCGCCTGCCGGAACGATCACGAAGCAGCCGCTCGCCTTGGAATCGTTGGCCGCATTACAGAAAAGACGGATATACAGATCCGGATCATGCGATACGGCAAGTTCGGCACGCTCTTTATTCGAGATATCGACATCATTGGTCTCTCGGGTCATATACACTTCGCAACCAAGAGAAGTAAGGTAATCTCTGAGAAGAAGCGCCACAGAAAGATCGATCTCGGATTCATCTGTTCCGGTAACTACACCCTTAAATCCCTGTGCGGATTTATCCTTGGATCCGCTCATGGAAGACGACATCGGTTCCTGCTCTGTATTCGGGGTCGCCTGGTGGCCTGCATCGATCACGACGCAGTAACCTGAAAGGTTCGGACCGCCGCCGGGAAATGGTGTCACGTCAGGCGTCGGTGTCGGAGAAGGTTCAGTGCTCTCCGTCGTACTTTCCGAAGTGGTCTCCGGCTCTACCGCTGCTGATTCATCAGTAGTGGATATCTGTGTGGTCGTTTCCGTTTTGGTAACAGTAGTATTGTTTTTCTTTTCCTTCGGAAGGTTCTTCACTAGAAAGAAGATCCCCAGGCCAAGAGCGATGAGCATTAGTGCAATGGTCGCAATCAGGAAGATCGACACCATTCTTCTTCTGGCTTCGATCTGCTGTCTTCTTTTTCTGGAGGCAGCCGAAGGAACGCGCCTTGCCTGCGCATTAGCATTGGAAGGATTCGATGTGGTTTTCGGTGCAGCCGTTCTGGAAGTCCCTTGTGTACTCCCGGGTCTTCTCATCGCCTGCATTTCAGGCTGCGACGAAGAAGGTGCTGCTGAAGAAGCTTTGTTCGCTGAAGCGGAAGCCTGAGGAGCAGGCTTGGAAGATGCCGCGGAATTCCCATTTGTCGGAACTCGCCGGATCTCTGAGATCAATGCCTGTACATCTACCTGTTCACCCTTGGCAGATACATTGTCTTTATGCATAAATTCATTCAGATCCGGAACTTTGTTTCCGTTTGGTCTTCCGTTTGGTCTTCCTTTCGGCTGATTTGGTCTTCCTTCACCGGTACTCATAGGATTATCCCTTCATCACAGTTCTTCAGGTTAGATTCTATCACACGGCATGTGGCAGAGAATTTACATCTTTGCGCTTCTTTTATTACAGGAAAACGACGGGTTTCGCTGTCTTCTCATTTATTTCACCGAAATCTCTTTTTTCTTTAGCTTCATGTAAAATTGTTTTGAATTTTTCATTTGAATCGTATAAAATAGATGCATTGTATGTAATAGGGGAATCTTAACGTGAAGAATAAAGAGGCACTCGTCATAGGTCTGGGTATATCCGGCTGTACAGCAGCTCGCATGCTTGCTGATGCGGGGTATTCTGTGACATGCTTTGAAAGCGAGTCCCGCATCGGCGGTATCCTATTTGACGAACTCCGCCCGAACGGTGTCCGTGTACAGAGTTTCGGTCCGCATATTTTCCACACCAACAACGAGAACGTCTATTCCTTCCTTAAGCGTTTCGGTTCGTTTTTTCCGTACCAGCACCATGTGCTCGTATCGATCGGCGGCAAGCGCGTTCCTCTCCCCCTGAACCCGCGTTCACTTGAGATCCTTTTCGGCGAGAAGCAGGCTTCTTCCCTTCTTTCCCGTATCGCCTCCGCATTTCCGGAAGAGCGAAGGGTCTCCGTAGATCAGCTGAACAGTTCCGGCGATGCGAAACTGATCGACCTCGGACGTTTCATGATCGAAAATATCCTATCGCTCGATCTCAACCGAAAAGAAGGAAGTTCTTTCCTCCCGGCTGACGACTCTTTTATGAACGACGCTTTCGTGGAGACGACTTCCGATGACAGTTACTATACCGACAAGATCCAGGCCATGCCTATGCAGGGTTTTACTGATGTCATGGAACGCATGATCGACCACCCGGCCATCACCGTATTTTTGAATCTGAATGCGCTTTCGCGTCTGTCTTTTCACGAGGATGACTATTCGATCCTTCTGGACGGCATCCCGTTCAAGGGACCTGTGGTCTATACTCCTTCTCTGGACAAACTCTTTGATTATCGCTTCGGCGCACTTCCCTACCGTGCCGGAACGGTCACCTTCAAGGATCTTCCGACAGACTTTCAGAATGAATGCGCCGTGATCTTTTCACCAAAAGACAAAGAGACGATCCGCATGACCGAAAGCAAGTATCTGACGCTCCAGGCTTTGGACGGACAGACGAGTCTTTGCTGCGAAGGTCCTTTCGCAAGGCAGGCCAAGAACCTGAGCACGCCATTCGAACCGGAGATCACTTCCCAGAATCTGGAGCTCTATGGTAAATACCAGGACCTGGCGAAGAAGTATTCTTCTCTTCATCTTTTAGGCAGGATCGCATGTTACAAAAACCTGTCCATTGCTGAGTGCATCGAACAGGCTTCTGATTTCATTTCCAGTTTATAAGAGATATTTTTCTATTCTTCCGACTCAAGTGTGTAAACAGATACCGGCACTTCATCCGGTCTTTGCATCTCTACACGGAAGTAGACGGTCTTATCGCACTTCACCTTGACCTCAAGCCGGACGGAACCCGCCTGATCAACATTCGCCATATCCACATAGGCGGAAAGATCGGAGGAGGTCAGTTTATCCATGACGCTCTTACGTCCGACGAGACGGACCGTGACTGTCTCTACAGGGAAACCGGACCAAAGATTCTTATCCTTCATGACATCAGAATTCGCATACTGAAGCTGGAGGGTAAAGGTCTTGTCGGTGACCGGGTTCGTCGTTACCTGGATATACATCCACAGCATCAGCGAGAACAGGAAAGAGATCAGGAGAAGTACGGCACTTCGGGAACGCTTTCCGTTCTTTCTGGTCTTTTTCTTCTGGGCAACGACCGGAAGGGATTCTTCTTCACTCTTTTCAGAAACCGAAGCTGTCGCGGCAGATGCAGCTGCGGTGACCGGCTCGGAAGACGTCACTTTCTCTTCGGAAGTTTCTTTCTTTGCATTCTTCTTCGTATGTTTCTTACCACGGATCTGCAAACGGTTCGGCGCAGCGGCCAGACCCAGCAGATAGTAGAGGTTCTTACGGAGCTCCTGCCCGTCCTTCATTTCATAAAGGACACCGTCTACGGCGATGGAGATCGTACCGCGCTCTTCAGAGACAACGATCGCCACGGTGTCACCGATCTCACTGGCGCCTACGGCCGCTCTGTGACGCGTGCCGTATCTCTCGATCATGTGGAAGGTCTCGGAAAGCGGGACATGGCATCTCGCCGCGATGATCCTGCCGTCACGGATCAGGAGCGCACCATCGTGCATCGGCGAGCCCTTATAGAAGATCGACTGAAGCATGGAATTGGTCACGGAAGAATCGAGTCTTACAACGTTTTCCTGCTTCAGCAGCTCACCTAATTTCGTGGATCTTTCGAGGAGCATGATCGCACCGGTATATGTGCGGCTCATCTCATTACAGGCCTTGACGATCTCATCGACCATCGTGACATAACGGAACTGTTCATCGGAATCATCATTGATCAGCACATTTGAAAAGGACGAGAAGGACTTTAAGCCCACCGTCTCGAGCGCATGACGGAGCTCCGGCTGGAAGATGACGACGAACAGGATCGCGACGATATAAAGGAGTTTATCGAAGATATATCCGACCATCTCCAGACCCAGGAAACTACAGAAAAGGATGAATACGAGGATAAGAAGCACACCCTTCAGAAGCTGCCATGCACGGGTATCACGGAGTACGCGGAGAAGATTGTAGAGGATGATCGTGACCAGAACGATGTCGATCACATAGCGGACGAGATCCAGCGGTCCGCCGAAAAACATATAACCGCTGTCCAGACTGGAGAAAATTTCACGGATAAAATCTGTGAACTTTTCAAACATGGTCGCTCCCCCTACTTTTTAGACTTCTATTCATTATAGCATACTTCGTCTCTTACACGCCACCGACGTCATTTTCGAGAAGGTCCTTGTCGAGGATCGTGATCGAGCGGGAACAGACCTTGATCCTTCCTTCGCTTTCCATCGCAAGGAGTTCACGCGAAAAACTCGGACGCGGAAGTGCAAGAAGCTTTGAGACAACTTCTCTTGAGCCCGGAAACTTGACCGTAAGACTTTCCTGACGCTTCGAAAGAAGCAGCAGATAGAACGCTACTTTCTGACGCACTGTCTTCTGCGAAAGAAGCGTGATCCGGTTGTCCTGCTTCTTAATGCGGTCCTGCATGATGCGTACGAAGTTTCTTCTAAGCTTCGGAAAATCTGATGCGAGAACAGCCAGATCCTCCAGGGGAAGATATAAAAGATCGATATCCGTCAGCGCCTCCAGAGCGTAGGGATAATGCTTGTTGTCGAAGATGACCACTTCTTCACCGAAACAGTCACCTCGCTCAAGGAGATAAAGCGTCACATAATCGCCGTTGGAAGCATATTTCTGCACGGCCGCCTCACCCTTAGAAAGAAAGAGCATGCCCTTGCAGATATCACCTTCCGTCACCGCAAGTTCACCTCTTTTGAATGTCTTTTTACGAAGGAAACCCGTACACTTGTCAATACATTCCTCCGGAAGTCCCGAAAAAAGCGCAACCTCTTTCAAAAGATCTTCTTTTTTCATGTGATCCTTACCTCCCTTTCATCCTTTTCATTCTTTATCAGCATCAAAAACCAGTCTTCCCGAAACAAAGACTTTTTTTACGTTATAATCCATATCCATGGCGACCATGTCGGCGATCTTCCCGATCTCCAGTGTGCCGAGATCTTCAGAAAGACCCAGCACCTTCGCCGGATTCTGTGTACAGGCTTTCTGCGCCACGCGAAGCGGAAGACCGAGCCTTAGAAGATTCAGGAATTCCGCATGGATATCTGTGGTAGATCCGGCCAGCCGTCCGCCGCCGAAATCGGTCCTTCCGTTTACGACTTGGACCGGAGTTCCCCCGAGATCATATTCTCCGTCCGGCATACCTGCCGCACGCATGGCATCGGATACGACGACCGCACGGTCTTCTCCCAGGATCTTCATCGCCAGGCGAAGCACAGAAGGATGCACATGAAGTCCGTCACAGATCAGTTCACATGTGACCGAATCATCTTCCAAAAGCGCCGCGACTGCCCCCGGTTCGTGATGACCCAGAGGTTCCATCGCATTAAAAAGATGTGTCGCATTGCGGATACCATTTCCGATGGCTTCTTTACAGCAGGCATAGCTTGCCGCTGTGTGGGCGCAGGAAAGGACGTACTTATCTTTATTTTCGAAGATGAATTCTTTGGCGCCGGAAAGCTCCGGAGATATATCGATAATAGAGATCAGTTTTTCCGGGAAACCCGCTGTGATCTCAGACAGAAAATCAGTGGAAGGAAGCATCGCGTGCTCTGTATTCTGCACGCCGCATTTTTCTTTTGAAAGAAAAGGGCCCTCAAGACGAACGCCCAGCATTCTTGCGCCGATCCCCGCTTCTTCCGAAAAACTCTCGGCCGCCATCAGGACACGAAGGATCTGTTCCTTCGGGATCATCATGGTCGTCGGACAGAAAGATGTCACGCCTTTCGAAGCCAGATATCTGGAGATCTCAGTCAGCGCTTCGACATTTCCGTCGGAAGTATCTTTATTCATAGCACCATGAATATGAAGATCTATAAATCCGGGCATCAGGATCAGCCCGGACAGATCATATTCTTCTTCATCTGCGGGGACCGAAAGTATTTCTTTTCCAATGCCGGAGATCCGCGAACCGTCCACGGTGAGAGTCATGTCCTTTTGAAGCGAAAAAGCCTCATCCACAAGATCAACATGATTCAAACGCATATAACCAAAACCTCCCTGAGGCGCCCTTCCCAAAGTCCACCTCAACTAGTATTTTACAACAACTTTGAAGGAAATGAGACGTTGAATCGCAAACGTGGCATTTTTCTTCACGAAAAGACACGAAATTGAGAAAATCTCAAAATGCATGCGCCATTATACAGAAAAGAGACTATAATCAAGGTCAGGAAATCATCAATGTAAATAGGAGGATTATTATGTTCCCAGAAATTACGGTTACTAAGACAACCTCACCAAGACAAAAACCGCAGCCGGGTCAGCCGCTGCCTTTCGGTCACATCTTCTCTGATCACATGTTCGTTATGGACTATGTTGAGGGTCAGGGCTGGATCAACCCGAGGATCGTTCCTTACGGCCCATTCGAGATCGAGCCGTCCGCTATGGTATTCCACTATGGCCAGGCTGTATTTGAAGGCTTGAAGGCATATATGTGCGAAGACGGTTCCATCAACCTCTTCCGCCCGGCATGCAACTTCGAGAGAATGAACAACAGTAACGATCGTCTCGTGATCCCGAAGGTAGATGTTGACTTCTGCGTTTATGCAACAAAGAAGCTCGTTGAACTCGACAAGGATTGGATCCCGTCCGGTAAAGGCGAGTCCCTCTACATCCGTCCGTTCGTTATCGCAACAGACCCGTACCTCGGCGTACGTGCTTCCAGCACCTATAAGTTCTTCATCCTGCTCTCACCTTCCGGTGCTTACTATGCACACGGTATCAAGCCGGTAAAGATCTATGTTGAAGACAAGTACGTTCGTGCTGTACGTGGCGGTACCGGTTTTACCAAGTGTGCCGGTAACTACGGCTGCTCCCTGATCGCTCAGACCATCGCTCACGAGTCCGGTTACGAGCAGGTACTGTGGCTCGACGGTGTTGAACAGAAGTACATCGAAGAAGTCGGCGCTATGAACATCATGTTCATCATCGACGGCAAGCTCGTTACACCTTCTCTGGCTGCCGGTTCTATCCTGCCGGGTATCACCAGAAGATCCTGCATCGAGATCGCTAAGTCCATGGGCATGGAAGTTGAAGAAAGAAAGATCTCCATCGAGGAAGTCATCGAAGCCGGTAAGTCCGGCCGCATGCAGGAGTGCTTCGGTTGCGGTACCGCTGCAGTTGTTTCTCCTGTTGGTGAGCTCAAGTATGAAGATACTGTCATCCACATCAACAACGGCGAGATCGGTCCGATCACCCAGAAGTTCTACGATACGATCACAGGTATTCAGAGTGGTAAAGTTGAAGATAAATTCAACTGGATCACGAAGGTAGACTGATCCTTCTTTAAGGAATAAAAAAGACATTTATACCCCCTCTTTTCTCTCCGAAAAATCGGATGAAAAAGAGGGGGTATTTTTATGCAAAAATGATCGACGATTCGTGATAAAAAACGACGGTGTTCTATTGGCCGGATCCCCTGCGGGAACGCAGTTTCCGCAAAATACAAAAATAACCATCTGAACGAAATCAGATGGCCATTCTTGTAGTTACAAAATCCGGATAATTTTTCCGTCTTTCTGTGAAGATAATACCACGTATTTGATAAAATAACAAGTGTCAAAAACAGATCTTCACGCAATTGTAAAACGGATTCAATAAACGGGTATTAGAACTCGAAGATCTTGAAGTTGGAAAGACCGAGACTCGGATTGATTCCCAGGATGCTGTGATATCTCACAACAAATACAACAAGAAGAGAAATACCTATAAGTACAACAAGCACACCGACAACACGCGGGGTCCTCGTGGTATTCGTTACATTCGTCTTCGCAACCAGATCGTGGAAAGACCGCGATTCAATGTTGTTGGAAGCATACACATAGGAAGCCAGACCAAGTACTACCGTAAACAGGCAGATGATCTTAAAGAAGCTTCGGAGAATGCAGTAGATCATGGAGTTGCCCATGTGGAAATCCACATCGCAGTTCATCGCCAGTTTACCCGGAGTCGTCGCGAAGATCCTCGTAAGGAAAATATCTAAGACGAAATAGACAACGACGGCAATGATCAGTGTCTTGATCAGATTATCTCTGACACGGAGTTCATGATTAAACTCATGGGCGATCTCATTTTCATCCATAAGTACCATGGCCAGACCACATGCACAGCCAATAAATGTAAGAAGATCTAAAAAGACAGCGAAAAGTCTGTCAAACATTGAAGCGTTAGTATTCATATGCACCCTCCTGATTATGTTTTCACTATAACACTCTCAAAAATATGCGTCAAATACGAGCTTCCGCCTCAGTAATAAAAGAAGCACTTGAGGATATCCCCGGATTCCCAGCGGAAATTCAAAGACTGAAATTCGCCCGGTTTTAAAGGAGTATATTTTGCTTCATCATTGCAGTGGGTCGTAATAACATATTCCGGATCTTCCGGGATGTCTTTCGAGAAGAATCCGAGCAGTTCTTTATCATTTAAAGAGACCTGGGCATTTTTGCAGTCAGCCGGTACCAGGATATCGAGACGGAACCGCGCAGGCTGATCCATCAGAAATAAAAATCCCAGGATCTTCCTGTCTTCTTTCGGGCAGCTGACTCTCTGACTGACAGTAACATCTGTTCCGTCAATATTCAGCTGGTAATCCCGGTCCTCCAGTTCGCTGACGACGATCCCCGTAAAAAGATCCCCGTGGATGATATTTCCGTTTTCTTCCATTTCCGATTTCTCTCTTCTTTTCTTATTCTTCCGTTGCCGATGAAGATGCAAGACTCTCTTTTTTCTTCGGAGTCACCGTCGGCACAAGACGTTCGCCCTCGTTATATTTTGACATCGGCACGCAATCCTTCGAGCCTTTCTCGACCGCTTTTTCCACGATAAAAGAAACGACATTCACACGTGTCTGAAGTCTCTTCTCATCCAAAGATCCTTCGAGGATCAAAGACGAATCCAGCGAGGTCCCGCGGATCGCGCCGCCATTTTCCTGAAGCTCCAGGTTCTTGGTTTCTTTCATATCGGAAAGCTTCGTGAAATTATAATCCGATGACTCGAAGAAAACGATTGGAACCGACCGCTGATCGAATACCGTATAATCCGATGTCACCTGGGTCACTTCGCGATACATGTCGTCAGTGAAATCCCCGTTGATATCAAAGCTCAGAAGGGACATGTTGTAATAAAGATCCACTCCCGTTTCCGCCTGCAGGCTGTTCTCATATGCCACATCGTAAGCTTCATAGAGTTTTCTTCTGTAGGAATACTTCTTTCCTTCCTGAAGCGATGTCAGACCGGCATGTGCATAGAGCTTGTCGCCGGCATAAATGCTCTCGATGCAGTACATGCACTCGATGCTCTTTAATTCTGATTCGGAAAGACTGTTCACAAAAGTTTCCGCCCCCAGGTAATTTTTTGAGGAAGCGCCAAACGCTACGAGGATGACATCGTAGCCGTACTTTTTGCCGAACATTTCTTTGGCGATCGTAAGAAGAGATCCGATCCCGCAGGCATTATTCTGAATACCGTCATACTGCGGATAGGAACCGCGGCTGCTGTATCCGATCGGAGTGTCGTAATGCGCACCGATCACGACGGTCTTACGGACGGGAGAATATTCACCGAAGGAATCTCTCTGCATGAAGCCCTCGCCACTGATGCGAACGATATAGTTATGGGATTCCGCGGCACCGGCCGAACGGACGGACTGCGTCTCCACGGTATATCCGATCTTCTCCAGTTCGTTTTTGATCATGACACCGGCACCCTGCTCTCCCGAAGAAAAAGCATCTCTGTACGGGAAAGATGTCGCCAGTTCCAGAGCGAAATCCGCGCCGTAGGATCCGAAGTCGGCGATCTTCTTCTCTTCCTTTTTCTTGCCGCAGGAAGAGGCTGTGATCATCATCAGGCAGATCATGCCCGAAAAGATCCGTTTCATATAGTTCTTTGTCTTATTCTTCATTTCTTCTCCTAATAGACCCCCGGGCTCTTCTCCCTCTTCCCGTCAATTGCCGTGAAGATCGCAGATGACATCGAGTTTTTCCGAGAAAAACAGCAGTGCCTCTGCCTGGGTCATCTTTAATTTTTCGATCGTGCCGTTGCCGCGGGCCGAGATCACGGTGACATCGTCCTTAAACGGCGCCAGGTTCTTCATGATCCTTCTAAGAAGGGACTCTTTCGACACGCCTTCGAGTTTTCTGGGAAACCCCAGCATATCATAAAGCCGGAAAAGGGCTTCCGAGGGATTCATCGCAGCGACCGCAAATGCCAGTGCCTCACCTTCCGAATAACGGAGGAAACGGAAATGCTCGAGGATCGCTTCCTTGATCTCTTTTCCGAAGTCAAATGCACACGGATCCTGTTCTCTGATCCTGGCCTTGGCAAGATAGCATTCGTCAATGGTAATAAACATATCCGCTTTTGTCACGAGCCGGTTCAAAAGCGTGATCTGGTCGAGCATGGCATAGCGGATGATCTGTGCATAGCCGTTCTTCATAAAATGCTCAGGGACCGTCGGAAGGAAATTTACATCCATATATACAGCGATCGGGTCACACTTGACGCTGACACAGTCCTTATGGCTCATATAATTCAGGTATGACGTATCCGCTTCGGCAGATTCGAGCATGCTCATTAGAGTTGTCGGGATAAGGCAGTAGGTAAGGCCGCCAAGGAATGTGGATGCGACAAAGGCCGTCACGTCCAGTATGCTTCCTCCGCCCCAGCCGACCAGAAGATCATCCGGGGTGAAAGAGATATCCATCAGGCGTTCGAAGACCTGCATGACCACGTCAAAGTTCTTCGACGACTGTCTTCCGTCGATCTGGATGACCGTCGGAGCGATATTTCTCTTTTCCAGTTCTGAGATAAAGCCTGTATGGTGAAGACCATTGACCTCTTTATCGGTCACGACCGCCACCTTGATGGGCGCAGAAGAAGAACGCTGCTTGATGAGCTCGATAAGACAGGTGTGCGCCATATCTCGACCGCACTCGATCGGATAACGCCGTAGGCTCTCTACACGCTTGACACAGGTCATAGGTACGTCCTTCTCCTTTCTTTTCGACATATACCCTTGATATGATAACACTTTTGCGCATAACTTTGTACAAAAAAGTCGCAAGACAAGTGCTTTTCCCAAAGTATATGTGATAAAATAGGTTGTTATAAAAAAAGGAAGAGGTCATTTACCATGCCAATCACAAATCCGGCTATCCGCACACGTTTTGCGCCGAGTCCGACGGGCTTCATGCACGTAGGTAACTTAAGAACGGCGCTGTACGAGTATCTTATCGCAAAATCCTTGGGCGGTACATTCGTCCTTCGTATCGAGGATACTGACCAGGAACGCTATGTGGAAGGTGCCGTAGATGTTATCTATAAGACGCTGAAGACCGCGGGTCTTGTCCATGACGAAGGTCCGGACATCGGCGGAGAATTCGGACCGTATGTCCAGAGCGAGCGTATGGATCTTTATAAGCCTTACGCCGAAGAGCTCGTCAAAAAAGGTCACGCCTACTACTGCTTCTGCAGTAAGGAGCGCCTCGCTTCCCTGCACGAGGAAGGCGGCGTCGAAGGCGGGTACGACCGTCACTGCAGAGATCTTTCCGAAGAGGAGATCAGGAAGAACCTCGAAGCGGGCATTCCCTATGTTATCCGTCAGAAAATGCCGCTTACCGGCGAGACGACCTTCCATGACTGTGTCTATGGCGATATCACCGTGCAGAATAAGGAACTCGAAGATCAGATCCTTCTGAAAGCGGACGGCTATCCGACATATAACTTTGCAAACATCATTGACGATCATCTCATGAAGATCTCGCATGTCGTACGTGGTTCCGAGTATCTTTCCTCCACGCCGAAGTACAACCTCTGCTACGAGGCTTTCGGCTGGGAGATCCCGACCTATGTGCATCTGCCGCTGATCCAGGGAAAGAACGACGACGGTACGGTCAGCAAGCTCAGTAAGCGTCACGGCGCTACGGGTTTTGAGGATCTCGTCGCACAGGGATTCCTCCCCGAAGCGATCATCAATTACATTGCCCTTCTCGGCTGGTGCCCGAAGGACAATCAGGAGGTCTTCTCTCTCCCTGAGCTCTGTGAAGCATTCGATATCTCCGGGATCAGCAAATCCCCGTCGGTATTCGACTACGATAAGCTCGAATGGTTCAACGGCGAGTATATCCGCAAGATGACCGAAGAAGAGTTCATCGAATTCGCTAAGCCCGAACTTCTTAAATTCCCGATGATCACACCGGATCTGTATCCGCTGTTTACCGAGATCATGCAGCCGCGTATCACACGCCTTCCGCAGATCTCCGAAAAGCTCGGCTTCCTTCTGGAGCTTGCCGATTACGACCTGGAGCTCTATGTGCATAAGAAGAGCAAGACCACGAAGGAAGGCTCTCTCGAGATGCTCAACATCGTGCTTCCGATGCTTTACGAGATCGAATGGACCAAGGATTCTCTTTCCGAGTGCCTGACCGGTCTTGCCGAAGGCATGGGCGTCAAGAACGCTCTCGTGATGTGGCCGGTAAGAATTGCTGCTTCCGGTACGGCAGTTACCCCGGGCGGTGCTGTCGAAGTCCTGCTTCTCCTCGGAAAAGAAGAAGCCCTGAGGCGCATCGAATCCGGACGACAGCGACTCTCCGCTGCATTGTCCTGATAAAGGAAAAGGACGACGATTCTTTTCCATCGATAAAATAACCGCACACAAAGGCGTGTGCAAGAAAGTGAGAGTAATAGAAAATGAGTGAATATAAGAGTTTTATCCATGAAGCGATCGAAGAAGATATCGGACCGGGCGGACGTTACGAAGGTAAGACCGTCCATACCCGTTTCCCACCGGAACCGAATGGATATCTTCACATCGGTCATGCAAAGGCATTAGAGATCGACTTCGGTATGGCTGAACAGTACGGAGGCCTCTGCAATCTCCGTATGGATGACACCAACCCGACCAAAGAAGACGAAGAATACGTCGAGGCGATCAAGGAAGATATCAAGTGGCTCGGACATGACTGGGACGACCGCTTCTACTATGCATCTTCCTACTTCGACAAGATGTATGAATATGCCGTAGAGCTCATTAAAAAGGGTCTGGCGTATGTCTGCCAGCTGACTCCGGAAGAAATGAAGGAGCACAGAGGCGACCTGACACATCCGGCAACAAGCCCGTACCGTGACCGCCCGATCGAAGAGAGCCTGGATCTTTTCGAGAGGATGAAAAACGGAGAATTCGAAGACGGTGCGATGACACTTCGTGCCAAGATCGACCTGGCTTCCGGTAACTTCAATATGCGTGACCCGGCGATCTACCGCATCAACCACATGCGTCACCACAATACCGGCGACAAGTGGTGCATCTATCCGATGTATGACTTCGCACACCCGATCGAGGACGCTCTCGAAGGTATCACGCACTCGCTCTGTTCCCTCGAATTTGAGGCACACAGACCGCTCTATGACTGGGTCATCGAAAACTGTCCGGTACCGTCTAAACCGCGTCAGATCGAGTTCGCACGTCTTGGCATCACACATACGGTATTAAGTAAGAGAAAGCTCCGCAACATGGTCGAGACAGGCCTCGTTGACGGCTGGGACGATCCGCGTATGCCTACCCTCTGCGGTCTGCGCCGTCGTGGTTATACTCCTGCTTCCATTCACAATTTCCACTCCAGGAACGGTATCTCCAAGGTCAATGCTGTCGTTGACTACGCATTCCTCGAGTACTGCCTGAGAGAGGACTTAAATGCCACCGCAAAGCGTGTCATGGGCGTCGTACATCCTGTAAAGCTCATCATCGACAACTATCCGGAAGGAAAAACGGAGACTTTTACCGTCGAGAACAATCCGGAAAGACCGGAAGACGGCACACGTGAGGTTTCTTTCTCGAAAGAACTCTGGATCGAGGAAGAGGATTTCATGGAGGTCCCGGAGAAGAAATATTTCCGTCTCTTCCCAGGAAACGAAGTCCGTCTGAAGTCCGCCTATGTCATCAAGTGCACGGGCTGTGACAAGGACGAAAACGGCAAAGTCATCGCTGTACATGCAGAATACGAGGAAAGCAGCCGCGGCGGAAATCCGGCCGACGGACGCCGAATCAAGGCCACGATCCACTGGGTGGATACGAAGACGGCACTTGATGCGACCGTACGTCTTTACGACCGTCTCTTCACCGTAGAGGCTCCTGATCTTGCCGACTGCAATTATCTCGACTTCATCAATCCGGATTCCCTGAAGGTCGTAGAAGGCGCTAAAGTGGAGGCTTCCCTGGCAGACGCGAAACCGGCAGACCGCTTCCAGTTCTTACGACTCGGATATTTCTGCATGGATACGAAAGACAGTAAGCCCGGAAAGCTCGTTTTCAACCGAAGCGTTTCTCTGAAGGACAGCTATAAGCCGGCCGCACAGGCATAAGATACATAGAATAAAAATCGCAAATGGAGCACCTCAGAAGTGACGATCATGTCAAAGATGAGATGCTCCATTTTTATGTGTCTATTATTTTTCCAAACAAAAAAGGAACTGCCGCGTAAGTGACAGTTCCTTTTCTTTTTGAAATTGAATAAATCAGAGTACCTGACGATATGCGATTGCCTGATTCTGAGCTTCTTCCTGCTTAGCAAGAGTCTCACGATCCATAAGAGCAACAGTTCTCGGTGCTACTACGAATGTCTTTCTGTTCTGATCGATCGGCTTAACGTTACCATCGATAGAATAAGCGGCACCGGAAATATAGTCGATAACTCTCTGTGCAACTGCTCTTTCTACATTCTCGATGTTGCAGATTACTGTGTGACCTGCACGGATGTGATCACAAACCTGCTGCGAAGAACGGATGCTGTCCGGCTGCAGGATAACTACCTGAGTGTCTGCTGCGGAAACGCTCTTGATCGGAACGATGCGGGAATTCATTTCCGGCATTGGAAGCGGTTCCTGTTCAGGGGAAGAATAATCTCCGTCAATCTCATGGATGTCTTCGAAGTTCTCTTCTTCATAATCCTGGTAACCTTCTTCGTCGCCCTCATAATAGTCGTTGTCTACACCTGCGATCTTGTTTACGAGACTATTCCAAAAACCTGCCATAACTACCTCCAAATTTACTGCTACAGTGCGTCGAAGCACTTGCGAATTTCACTATGAGGCTAGTATATGTCTACGAACTTTGGCTTTCAATAGAATCGGGGGAATGGTAAATAACATGTAACTTTGATAAGTTGGTGTGTAATTTTTCTGAAATATTAGGATATTTTTATGTCATCATTGGTGAAAACATCAAACCGGGTCAGGATAATCGCGCTTTCCGAAGATCGCTGTTCCGATACGCACATGAGTGGCCCCGCAGGCGATCGCTTCACGGAAGTCCCCGCTCATTCCCATCGACAGATACTTCCAGTTCTTCTCATCCGCACCTTCTTTTTTCAGCTGATCGAAAAGGACCCGTGTCTTCTCAAATACAAAGCGCGCCTGACCCTCCTGCTGCTGGATCGGCGCCATCGTCATGAGGCCGCAAAGATCGAGATTCGGAAGTCCGAGGAGTTCCTCAAACCGGGCCTTCACTTCTTCTTCGGAAAAACCGTGCTTGCTTTCTTCTCCCGAGACATTGACCTCAAGGAGGATACGGGCGGTCAGATCTTTGGCCTGGTAGCGCTTACTGATCTCTTTGGCAAGCGAAAGCGTATCCACGGAATGGATAAGATACGGATCACCGACGATGGTCCTTACCTTTCTGCTCTGGATCGTGCCGATCAGATGCCAGTTCGGATGAAGTTCCTTCTCATCCAGGGCCAGCTTCTTGGCATGCATCTCCTCCGGGCGGTTCTCCCCGAGATCTGTTAAACCGAGCGAAAAGGCCTGTTCGGCATACTCTGCCGGAAAAAATTTAGACACACCGATCAGCGTGATCTCTTTTTCGTCCCTGCCGGCTTCTTTTGCGGCATCACGGATCTGTTCTCTCACGCGGTTGATATTCTCGAGCATTTCTTCCGGACTATACATATTCATGTTATTTCTCCACCTTGTCCCCTTCTTTTACCGTACTCGGATTCGTAATAACGATCGTACTGATACTCGGGACGGTCTGCTTATCATCGATCGGTGCGATGATCGCATACTCTCTGTCATAGTCTTTGACCTGCACGGTATACCCCTTGGCATAGCCGCTCTCATTGACGTAGATCGTAGCGATTCCACGATCGTAATCGGCATCTGCCAGTGAAGATACCGGAACACGGATACCGCTCGTCGACGTCTGGACGATCTCAATATCTACCGTACGGCGGTCCAGTAGTCTTTCCACCTGATTCGATGTCTTAAATACGACCATCAGGCCGTCACGGGTAACGGCACAGCGTATGACGATACAGTCGGCTATAGAGATGGCTTCCGAAGGAATACGGATCACATGGACGGAATCTTCCTTAAACTCGTCCATCGACGCATTATTCAGAAGGCACGCGAAATACTGCTCATCGTTCTGTACGATGCGAAGGACCGGCTCATTCTGTTTGATCTGGAGGTCACCGGTGATAATGCTGCTGCTCTCTTTGATGAGCTGATCGCACTTGGTATCTACCATATTCATGAGAAGGTCGAGTGTGATGATCTCTTCCTGTCCGTCGAGCTTATAGGAAACGATGCCCGGTTCATCCGCGCTGATCGAGTTGGCGCGGTTCTTCAGCTGGGTCCGAAGATTGCTCTCACTGTTACGGAGCGTATTAAGCTGCTCGTCTTCAAAATCGATATCTTTCAGGTTCGCATCACGCTTTTCCATCAGTACGCGGATCGAAGACGAATAACTGGTCATGTTGTTGAGGTTATTGAGGAGTGCATCCTGCCGGATCGTCGTAATGATCGGGTGGATCTCTTCATTGGTCTCAGTAAAGATCGCCTTTGCCGCTACGCCTTTTCCCTGATTCATAAGCTGCCTTTCGATATCGACGATCTGCTGCTCGACATTCTGAAGATCCGTAAGCGTCGACTCCATTCCGTCCGGGATGACCAGGGCCAGAAGCTGTTTTTTCGCTACACGGCTGCCTTCGGTCGCCTGCGCTAAAAGTGCACCGGTGTGGGTGGAATTGATCACGGATTCATTTCTTACAACGAGAGCATTGGCACCGATCGTATGCTCGATCGTGCCCTGCGTCGCAAATGCATAGGCCGGCTTGGCGGAAACATAATCCTCTACATAAAGGACCGCGATGATCATCATGCCGGTCAGGATCAGGATCGAAAGAAAAGCGTTAAACGCAGCGCGCAGAGAGTCTCTCTTACGCATCTTCGCCATGTGCTTTCTTCTCTCTTCACCAACCTCGGGACGCGTCTCCTCGAGGACATCCGGCACGATCTGCTGTTCCTTCTTCGCCGCCTCTTCTTTTTCCTTCTCGAGTTTCTGCTTCTGGATCAGCTGATTTCTCTTATCGATCTGACGGACTTTCCACCAGGACAGTTTCTTCGGCTGTGTCTTCGGAGCTTCTTTCTCCACGACGGTAGTAGTCGGTTCCTGTTCATCCCCGAAAAGCGGACGGCGGAACTGCGGTGCGACCGGATCGGCCTTGAGTGAATCATTCGAAGAAGCCGGATTCGGATTTTGCGTATTCGGGGCATTCCTTCTGACGACTGCCGGCGCCTTGCCCTTCTGTTTCATCTTAAGGTTTGCGGAAACACCCTTTTTCGGCATAGCGGAGATATCCTTCGAAGGAGTTTTTCTCGAAGGAGCAGTCTTCGAAGATACATTTCTGCCTTCCGGATTTACCCGGGATGCGGAATTCATCTGCGCACGCGGATTCGTTTTTCCCTGCGGCACATTTCTCTTTACCGCGGAACCGGAAGAAGACGGAATTATTTTTCCGGGCGCAGAAGGATTCACGGGAGACTTGGAAGGATCGACCTTCTGTCTGTCCCCGGCTCTCTGCATATTATTCATGCGGTTGCCGTTATTGCTCTTTCTGCCCCTGGCCATCGATCAGTTCTTCTCCAACATATCCGAAACGGCCATCATGACCGCCAGTTTTACCTGTTCAAATACCAGACCGCCCTGCATATATACGAGGTACGGCGGTTTTACAGGGCCATCGGCGGATAGCTCGATGGAAGCGCCCTGTACAAAAGCACCTGCCGCCATAACGACCTGCGCGTCATAACCCGGCATGTCCCACGGCTCCGGCGAAACGAAAGAATCCACCGGGGAGCAGGATTGTACTTTTCTACAAAAGTTTACCATTTGTTGCTCATCTGGGAAAGCCACACTTTGCACAATATCTCCACGAAGGTCCGTCGAAGAAGGTGCACATTGGCATCCTGTCATCTCGAGGAGCTTTGCGGCAAAGACGGCGCCCTTCATGGCTTCCGCGACAACATGCGGGGCCAGGAAGAGTCCCTGCGCGATCTGCCGGTTAAAGCCGAGAGAAGGTCCGACATGACTGCCGAGTCCCGGGGCGGTAACACGCTCCGCCACTCTCTCGACCAGATCTTTTCGACCGGCCACATAGGCACCGGAAGGACAGATCCCGCCGCCGGCATTCTTTATGAGAGACCCGGCGCAAAGATCCGCACCCAGTGCGCACGGCTCCTGCGTCTCCACGAATTCGCCGTAGCAGTTATCTACGAAAACGATAATGTCTTCTCTTATGCCTTTGATCAGATCGACGACCGCCTTGATGTCTTCTCCGAGGAGGCATCGTCTGCTGGTATAGCCCTTCGACTTTTGGAGGAATACGACCTTCGTTTCCGGCTTAATGGCTGCTCTGATCGCCTCAAGATCAGGCGATCCGTCATCACGAAGCTGTACTTCGTTATACTTCATTCCGTAGTCTAAAAGAGAGCCCGTAAACGTATCGTCCTTCTTCTCGACACCGAGTGCCGAAGCAAGTGTATCGTAAGGACGTCCGGTCACAGCCAGCATCTCTTCTCCCGGCTTAAGGATCCCGAAAAGACATGCCACCAGGATCTGCGTACCGCAGGTGACCTGGATACGGACATAGGCAGCTTCCGCGCCGAAGATCTCCGCATACATCTGCTCGATCTTCTCTCTTCCGATATCGTCATAGCCATAGCCGGTGGTCGCGCCTAAATGCGCCTCGGCAAAACGGGCATTTCTGAAAGCCTGAAGGACACGAAGCTGGTTAAATTGCTTTACTTCATCGATCTTGGAGAAAACAGCAGAAACGGCGGTCATCGCTTCATCTGCCATGCTGACCACCGTATCGCTGATACCATACATTGTTTTGAATGGATCCTGATTCATCAGATACCGTAAACCTCCTCAGGTTTTAAGATCCTGATACCGGCTTCCTCAAACTTCTTGATCACAGGATCAAAGTTCTGCACACGGATCACCATCACTGCCTCATCAGACTTTCTTCCGACGAAACCGTAGATGTATTCCATCGACTCGCCCGTCTCGGAAAACGTCATCAGGGAGTGATCCAGCGTACCCGGCTTATCCGGGATCGCGATCGCAAGGACCGGTGTCATGCTTACCGTAAAGCCTGCTTCCGTAAGCACCGCGACCGCTTCTTCCGGTTTGTCCAGAATCATGCGGAGAACACCATAATCCGTCGAATCTGCCACATAGAGAGCACGGATATCGATATTCGCCTTGCCAAGGACTTTCGTCACTTCAGCCAGACGGCCAAATGAATTCTCAAGGAAAACGTTGATCTGCTTAACTAACATACGGATGTCCTCCTTACATTTTCTGATTCTATTATATCGTAAAGTGGAGCTTTTACGAAACGAAATCTCTGCCTTTGTTAAAAGCTTCGATATTCATCGGGATCAGCTTCGCCTTACTTGCAAATGCTTCGTTGATCGCTTCTTCCCACAGTTCCTTCGGAAAATCCATACCCGCAGAAAGCGCACCGACCATGACCATATTTACGGCCTTGCTGCTGCCGCAGGAAAGAGCGGCGGAAAGTGCGTCAAATTCCACGATCTTTGTATTTCCGGAAGCGGAAGCATCCAGAGCATCCTTGATGTTTTCCGGATACTCGGCATTTCCGAGAAGGACCGGAAGAGACTTGATCTTCTGGGAGTTCACAAGGAGCACTCCGTCTTTCTTCAGAAGGTTAGCCCAGCGGACAGCCTCGACTTCTTCAAAAGCGAGGACATAGTCTGCCATACCTTCTTCGATGATAGGAGAATAGACCTTTTCACCCATTCTTACGTATGTAATAACGGAACCGCCGCGCTGGCTCATGCCGTGTACTTCCGATACCTTGATATCGAGGCCGAGCTTCATGGCGAGAATTCCGAGGAGCTTTCCGGCGATCAAGGTTCCCTGTCCGCCGACACCGGCGAGTACGATTGAAATATCCTTTGCCATATTATTGCTCCTCCTTTCTGGAAAGTGCATTGAATTTACACATGTTGATGCAAAGGCCGCAGGCATTGCAGGCCTCCGGGTCGATCACCGGCTTCTTATCGTCACCGGCAACGAGTGCCGGGCACATGATACGGGAGCAGGCGCCGCACTTCTTGCAGGCATCTTCATTCAGGACGATGGACACGCCCTTCGGCTTTTTACCGGTCGGGATCAATGCGCATGGACGGCGTACAATGATCACGGATACGCAATCCTTCGCGATCTCTTCTTTAACGATCTTTTCGACTTCGTAGGTATCTACCGGATCAACGGTTCTTACAGAGGTAACACCGACGCTTCTGCAGAGAGTCTCCAGATCGATGGCCGGAGCCGGCTGCAGGCGGATATTCTTACCGGATGCCGGGTTCTGCTGATGTCCTGTCATACCCGTGATGGAGTTATCGAGAATCATGACAGTGATCGCGCTCTGGTTATATACCGCATTGATGAGGTTCGTGATACCGGAATGCAGGAAAGTCGAGTCACCGATCACGGCTACGGTCTTTTTACTGTCTTCCCCATCGGAAGCCTTATCGAAGCCGTGGGCCATACCGACTGAAGCGCCCATGCAGACGGAAACGTCCATCGCGGCTGTCGGCGGGAGCGTACCAAGCGTATAGCATCCGATATCGCCCATGACCTGTACCTTCGCACGGTTTAATGCCAGGAACATGCCCTTATGCGGACATCCGGCGCAAAGGAGCGGCGGACGGCCCGGAGCGGTCGGAAGTTTAGAAAGGTCCAGTGCTTTCTCCGGAAGAGCTTCCGAAGAAAGTACAGAACGGATCATGCGGGAATTATATTCGCCCTGCAGCGTGAAAAGATCTTTTCCCTCACAGGCAATGCCGGCGGCCTTGATCTCTGTCTCCATGAAAGGATCAAGTTCTTCAACTACGACCAGACGGTCTACCTTCGATGCGAAATCGCGGATCAGATCCATCGGAAGCGGCCACACACAGCCGAGCTTCAGGACGGATGCAGACGGAACGCCTTCCTTCACATACTGATAGGAAGCGCCTGCGGTGATGATACCGAGCTTGGTATCATTCATTTCTACTTTATGGATGCCCATGCCGAGGAATTCTTCATTCGAAGCCTTGGCGATATCCAGTGTTCTCTGCTCGACCACTACGTGGCGCTTAATGGCCATGGCCGGCATCATAACGTATTTATTCACGTTCTTCTCGTAAGGCTTAACGACGATATCTTCCGGATCGGAAAGCTCAACGAGCGAACGGGAATGAGAAACGCGGGTATGCATGCGAAGGATCACAGGCGTATCAAATCTCTCGGAAAGAGAGAACGCCATCTTAGCAAAATCCTTGCACTCCTGACTGTCAGAAGGCTCGAGGATCATGAGCTTGGCTGCACGTCCGTAGTTTCTGCTGTCCTGCTCGTCCTGGGAACTGTGCATACCCGGGTCGTCAGCCACAACAAATACCAGACCGCCGTTTACGCCTTCATAAGCGGCAGTAAACATCGGATCCGCCGCCACGTTCATACCAACATGCTTCATGCATGTCATCGCACGTGCGCCTCGGATGGAAGCACCGATCGCTACCTCGGATGCCACCTTCTCATTCGTCGCCCATTCGCAGTAGATGCGGTCATAGGTGGCGATCGTCTCTGTGATTTCTGTACTCGGTGTGCCCGGGTAGGAGGAAACGACTTTCACTCCGGCCTCATAAGCACCACGCGCAACAGCTTCATTACCTAACATGATCTGTTTCACTTCTTGATACCTCACTTATGTTCAGTTAGTGTTCACTAGAATTAGCACCCGTCTATTGTATCATGTTTAGTCTTTAATATCATCGATTCTTGCAGGGATGTCGTCCGGCATATCCTTAAATGCATTATCGATGACTTTCTTATCGAGTTTCGGCGAGATCCAGGATACGACCGGAACGATGATAAGACCGAACAGCATGGCAAAAGCACCGGCATTGATCGGAGATGCCAGATTGATCGGAAGGCCTGTCGGGAACTTGAAGTTATGTCCGAACAGTGCGCCGTTACTCAAGATCAGGTGAGATACCGTGATGCCGACACCGCTGATGAAGGACGCCCATACAGCTGCCTTTGTAACGCCCTTCCAGAAAAGTCCGTAGAAGAACGGAGCCAGGAAGGAACCGGCCATAGCACCCCAGGAGATAGACATCAGTTTGGTGATGTACATATCGTTGCTTCTATAGGAATAGATCGCCAGAGCCATGGATACCAGCACGAAGATAGCAAGAAGGATACGGATGATGCTGACCTTCTTCTTCTCATTCATATCCTTGATGACATTGTCAGCAAGAACGTCCAGTGTGATCGTGGAGCTGGAAGTCAGAACCAGCGATGTCAGAGTGGACATGGAAGCCGAGAGTACGAGAACGACGAGGATCGCAACGAGGAGCGTAGGGATCGCCTTGTCGAGGATGATCGGCATGATCTTATCCATATTGAGTCCGCCGGACGCTGTCTTGATGTCCTCAGCTGTTACGAAGATACGGGAGAAACCGCCCATGAAGTAGGAGCCGCCTGCGATGATGACTGCGAAGATCGTGGAAATGATCGTCGCTGTATGAACAGACTTATCATCCTTGATAGAGTAGAACTTCTGCACCATCTGCGGAAGACCCCAGGTACCAAGAGAAGTAAGGATAACAACACCTAAGAGGTTCAGCGGCTCCGGTCCGAAGAGCGAGGAATAAACGCCCTGGAAGGAAGAACCGTTCGCAGCAGGAACGTTGGACAGTTCCGTCATGGAGGACATCAGTCCGCCGTGATAGTTCAGAACACAGACGATCGTCATGACGATACCGATGATCATGATCATTCCCTGAATAAAGTCGTTGATCGCTGTGGACATGTATCCGCCGAGGATAACGTATGTGGCGGCAAGAACGCTCATAACGATAATGCAGATCTCGTATCCGTTAGAGATACGGTCCAGACGCAGAGCAGATGTGAATAGATAGGAAAGGCCGTTAAATACCGAAGCAGAGTAAGGGATCATGAAAACGAAGATGATCAGAGCTGCCGCGATACGGAGAGCTTTCGAATTATAACGTTTACCGAAGAAGTCCGGCATAGTGTTCGTGTTTAACGTTTTGGTCATGATACGGCATCTCTTACCAAGCACTACCCATGCGGCCAGAGAACCGATGAAAGCATTGCCCAGACCGATCCACAGTGCCGAAACACCGAAGTCCCATCCGAACTTACCTGCATAACCGATAAAGATAACTGCGGAGAAATACGTGGCACCAAATGAGAAAGCAGTAAGCCACGGGCCTACTCTTCTGCCACCAAGTACAAAAGAAGAAACATCTTTGGTGTTTTTTCTTGAGTACAGACCTACACCGATAATCATTGCGAAGAACACGACAATGACTATCCCATACAAGAGATCAAGAGAATCCATAATCTACCATCCTTCTGCTGCCGTCTCTGACAGCCCTACAATTTACTTTCGCCCCAAAAAAGGCATAAAAACTACATTCCCATGATAACAGAGAAACGAAAAGATGCAAGGGTTTTTAGGCGTTTACGGCAAAATTCTAGCCGATCGTAACGGATTGCCCGCAGATCAGGGACTGAACCTTATCTCCCAGCTCGTCTTTCAGGAACAAAAGCTGCTCTTCTCCCGTGCAGTGACAGGAATAATACTGTGCGCAGGAATCCTTCATGGCCTTAGAAGTCTCGATAAGGATCTCCTCATCCCAGATCGGCTCGTACTTCATAAGATGCAGGCCGCCGACAAACGCATGGAAACGGAACTGATGCACGAGGTTTATAATGCCCTTATGCGTGCAGCCGCTGATAAGATAGGTCTTATATCCTTCCCGGATAAGAAGATACATCTCGTGCTCGTATTTTTCTTTTTCCATGATCTTCCCGCGCTTCACCTTCTGTCCGTGGGTATCGATGGATTTTTTCAGTTTTTCTATCTTCACAAAACTAAGCTCTTTGTCGATCGTGGTATTCTCCCTGACTTTTATGAACCTTGGATGTCCGTCAAGGGTCTCATCCAGACCGATATACTTGTTCTGCCCGTTATAATGCGGTTCGAACACCAGCTCATTCATATAGATATTCGCGATCTTATTGATATCAAGGAAGGCAAGAAGTCCGCCGCCATGGTCATAGTGTCCGTGGGAAAGGAAAGCCACGTCGACTCTGCCTAGATCGACCCCGAGCTTTTCGGCATTGCTTATAAAGTTACTGCCCGCACCGAAATCAAAAAGGATCTTATGCCGGTCTGTCTCTATATACAGACTTAAACCGTGCTCCGAAAGGAATCCTGGCTTACTGTTATTTTCCGAAAGAACTGTGACCTTCATCGGATGATCTCCTTACTAGACTTATCCTTCTCATTATAACCCAAAAGAAAAGGAGTTGCCCCTTTGCGGAGCAACTCCTTATACTCATACAATTTTAGATACTCTGATTATTTGCAGAGAGCCTTCGCGAATTCGTTGATCTTCTCGATCTTCTCAGCAGCACTGCTCATAGAAAGAGCAACGATCATGCCATTGTCAGAGAAGTAGTAAATGCAGGTGTAATCAGAATACTGATAGGATACATAGCCCCAGTCATCAGAAACCTCGTAATTGGTGCAGATAGACTTAAGAGAACCTGTCATGGAATCAAAGTATCCCTTTGCCGTAGCTACATCAGCAAATTCATAATACTGATACATCAGTTCGAATTCAGCGTCATAAGCAACAACTGTTTCTGTGGTAGCAGTGGATCCAACAGAACCGGCACCTGTAGAAATAATAGACTTGGCAGAATCCGGATCAACTTCCTTCAGAAGCTTCTCGAAAATATCCTTGTCGATCTTGATCTTCTTCGGAGTTACTTTCTCAAGCTTAGCAGCCGGGCCGGAAGAAGCTGTTGTCGCAGTAGTATCATCTGTTGCAGATGTGTCGTCTGTCGGTGCAGGTGTAGTATCCTTAGTTTCATCTGTCGGTTCAGTTGTCGCAGCAGTATCGTCTGTCGGAGCAGCTGTAGTCGGATCTGTTTCATCAGTTTCCAGAGTTACTTCTGTCGAAGGAGAGATCTCGATGAAATCTTCGCAAGCCTCAAGTACCGGCGCAAGAAGTTCCTCACAGAACTCAGGACCGTTTGTAAGTGTGTACTCGTCGTCATCATTTTCAAACTCGAGAGTAACATCTACAGAGATATACTTCTTCTCTTTCTGAGCTTCGATGGCTTCAATGAAATCATCCTCATCACCTTCAGCCTCTTCAGCTGCAGCCTCATAGTCAGGCATGGTCACAGTTACCGGAACGGTTGTCTTCTTTTTCTTTTCCTTGATATCATCTTCGTTGATCTCATAGGAAGCCTTATCCAAAACAGCCTTGATGGCATCGCTGGAAGCGATTGCTTCAAATGTGTCGATCGTCTCCTCCATACCGTTGATCTTCTTGAGCTTCTTAACACTCAGAGAAGTTACTGCCTCAAGGACAGTCTCAGCAGCTTCACCTGCCGGAGATGCTTCTTTCTTCTTACCGGACTTCTTGCCGCATGCAGCTGCAGAGATGATCATAGCAATAGAAAGTGTGACACAAGCGAGTTTCTTAACTTTCATGTTCATTGTTCATCCTCCATTCATTAAATACATTCTTTTTCCTTTAATTGCTTATCGCAACTAAAAATTATACTATAAGAAATTTTACAAATCAATTGAGATAAAAAAAGACTTGAGGATGTGATCCTCAAGTCTTGGTGCGGCGAACGGGACTTGAACCCGTATGGTCGCCCACACGCCCCTCAAACGTGCGCGTCTGCCAATTCCGCCACCGCCGCATGGCTGTAAAGCATGAATAATTATACTGATTGAATGGTGGCGTGTCAATATCCTTTTTCAGATATAGATGAATGATTTTTCCAACCCGTCAAATTCGGGTCAGAAGACCGGTTATTACCGGAAAAAGAAAAGAGCTGCCTCATGTGAGACAGCTCTTTATTTGATCAGTTTTCTGATTATTTTTCCTCTTCTTCCTTCTTCCTTACCACAACGGTCAGGGATGCGGCAGAAACTGCCAGGAAGAACAAGCCTGCGAGCATCTTAACTGCAGATCCGGTATCACCTGTCTTCGGTACACGGGAAGCTCCGAGTACTTCGGACTCCTGCGGCGGGATCGGCGTTTCCGTTGGTGTCGGAGTATCCGTCGGTGTAGGTGTTGCCGTAGGTGTGTTCGTCGGTGTCGGCGTTACTGTCGGCGTCGGCGAAGGTGTAGGTGTTACTGTCGGTGCTGCTGTCGGTGTCGGCAGCGGTGTCGGTGTCGGCAGCGGCGTAGGTGTCGGCAGAGGTGTCGGTGTCGGCGTATTTGTCGGCGTCGGCAACGGTGCCGGGGTCTCCGTCGGAGTAGGTGTCTCCGTAGGAGTTACAGTAGGTGTTTCCGTCGGAGTCACTGTAGGCGTCTCTGTCGGAGTTACTGTAGGTGTTTCCGTCGGAGTTACTGTAGGTGTTTCCGTCGGAGTCACTGTAGGTGTCTCTGTCGGAGTAGGTGTTTCCGTCGGAGTCGGCGTAGGTGTCTCTGTCGGAGTAGGTGTCTCCGTCGGAGTCGGAGTTGGTGTCGGTGTTTCCGTCGGAGTCGGTGTTGGCGTCTCTGTCGGAGTAGGTGTCGGCGTCGGTGACGGTGACGGTGTTGGTGACGGAACAGGTGTCGGTGTCGGCAGCGGTGTTGGCGTCGGTAACGGTGTCGGTGTCGGCAGCGGAGTCGGCGTAGGTGTCGGCGTGCTGGTCGGCGTCGGTGTAGGTGTATTTGTCGGTGTCGGCGTAGGCGTGCTAGTCGGTGTTGGCGTATTCGTCGGCGTAGGTGTCGGTGTCGGTGTAGGTGTGTTCGTAGGTGTCGGCGTCGGAGTATTTGTCGGCGTCGGGGTTGGTGTATTCGTCGGCGTCGGAGTCGGCGTGTTCGTCGGAGTAGGCGTTGGCGTCGGAGACGGAGACGGTGTCGGCGACGGAACAGGAGTCGGTGTCGGCAGCGGAGTCGGTGTCGGCAGAGGTGTTGGCGTCGGCAACGGTGTAGGTGTTGGTGTCGGCGTAGGCGTCGGAGTCGGCGTGTTCGTCGGCGTAGGTGTTGGTGTATTCGTAGGTGTCGGCGTCGGTGTATCTGTCGGCGTCGGTGTAGGTGTGTTCGTAGGTGTCGGCGTCGCTGTCGGTGTAGCCGTAGGAGTCGGCGTGTTTGTCGGAGTCGGCGTCGGAGTAGGTGTATTCGTCGGCGTAGGTGTCGATGTAGGAGTCGGCGTGTTCGTCGGTGTAGGTGTATTTGTAGGTGTAGGTGTGTTCGTCGGTGTAGGAGTATTAGTCGGCGTCGGGGTCGGTGTCGGTGTCGGCGTCGGGAACTTTACTCTGTTGGATACCGAGTGGAACTCAGAAGTGGTAAACATAGATGCGCAAATGATCGCACCGTTGGAGTTACCACCAAGCTTCTTGATGTAAGCATTCGGAGCAAGAACTGCACCATGGAGTGCGTGATTGTCCGGCATATAGATGCTCTTTGCTTCAGCGAAGTTCCAGACGACTCTTGCGTCACGTGTGTCACCGCCGTCGTTCGGAGTACTTGCACTATTGAAAGAACCATACATCAGCTGCGGGAAGTAGTTTACGGAATCGCCGCGAACATTGATGATCACATCGATGCCTTCCGGGATATAGAGCTTGTTTGTTCCTTCCGGAAGATTAAAGATGAGCACGTCAGACTCGGAATTGAAACCCTGCTGAGGCTTGGCTTCAACTTCCAGCCATCCGCCGCCGCCCTTCTTTGTGACGATTGCGTTGGAACTATTCTGAGCTGTAGTATTTGCGCTGTTTGCACGGGAAACCATTGCAGACTTTCTATCTGCAAAGTTGATCGATACACCCTCAACAACGTGGTAGGAGTTGTTGGAGAAAGCGTAATTCGTACCGTGGATCTTCGAAGCGGAGGAAACTTCAAGGTTACCACGAAGTGTGTTCAGCACATTAAAGTTCAGATCACCACCGACTACCAGCTGGGACAGTCCACGCTCACCCGGAGCTGTATTGTCTCCTGCGAAGGAGTAGTCACTCATTGTGGCGTTTCCGCCAATGGCCATTGCGCCGTTAGAGTGATGACCTTGACCACTACCGACTTCAAAATCGCCAAAGCAGAAAATTGCATAGTTAAAAGGATTTTGCGGATTAACACCTGAACCGCTTTCGTAAGATAGATGATTATTCGCTGTACCGAATGGCAAAGCCGCGATTCCCTGTGTTCCCAGGAATGCTAAGACCAATGTGCAAGAAAGTGTTCTCGCCCATCGGCCGAAACGATGACCTTTCGTCACCTGATGTGTCTTGCTTTCTGTCATTTTGACCCTCCGTGGTTTCCCAAATTTGAACATAATTCACCTATTTATATAGGTCCACCGTCATCATAATATAATACCGAAGTTATTAGCTCAACTATTTTTGTTTGTGCACATTGTACAAATTTCACAATTTAGACACAATTTATAAAAAAGGCCGTAACAAAATTACGACCTTCTTCATAAATAAATTGTTTTTTACTCTCAGTGTGTAAGCTTGAAGAACAGGATGATCGCCAGAAGACCGAGACCAATCGCAGCAAGTACACGAAGTACAGAAACCGGAGCATGTCCGCCCACTTTTCCGGTCTGTCCGTTGACGACAAACTGGTATACTTTGTCATTAAACTTGAACGAGGAGATCCATACAGGAACAAGAATATACTTATAAGTAATATTGGTATAGAGTGTGGAGAAATGGAGCGAATCTACGCGGTCGCATCTCCAGTTTCTACGGATGTACTGATTAATGTTCTGCTGCAGTCTTCTCTTAATGGATTCCTGGGCAATTCCCCAGCCTTCCTTGAGCCCGATGGAATAACGTTCAGCGATAAATCCGGCTACCACTTGCGGAGAATATGGAACAAGCTTACTAAAGTCAAACGGCTCACATGCTTTCACTACAGAGTTCTCATTTCTCTTACTGGCCATTACGGTCTCATCGTCGATAAATTCCTGATATACACCACTTACCGGACGCCATGTGGTCTCAGTAACGTAGGTATCGCCTCTCTTTACGCGACGGTCAAAACCGGCTCTGGCTGTAAAGGAAGAAGTCGTCTGAGAATCATATGTCCAGTACGGAAGATATACGCCCTGGAAAGATTCCGGACGGGCGCTCTTCTTAGCTTTTGAAGGCGTGAAGAGCTTTCCTTTGATCCATGATGTGAAACGCTCGCCAGCCTTTTCTTTCGTGATTGCGAAAGGACAAACTGCACCTGGTGCCATGGAATCAGAACTGGCGGCAGGCATAACGCTTGTGGATCCGCAGAACGGGCATACTGCAGCGGTCTCGAGGGCATCGTAGATCGTCTCCGCGCCGCACTGTTTACAAACTACTGATTTCTTCTGTGCGCCCCACTCAAAGCTTGCTGTCTGAGTCGCGGATTCGAAATCCAGTTCGCAGATCGCATTATCTGCATCCGCCTTCGGGAGCTCCGTCTTATAACCGCAGAATTCGCAGAGCATTCCGCCGGATTCCGGATCAAAAACTACGGTCGCACCACAGTTCGGACACTTTTTATTGGTTACGTCCTCAGTGATCTCATTTTGGATCTGCTGTCCATTCTCATCAAAATCAGCCATAAATACCTCCCATGCTTCCTTATGATCTGTTATTTAAATATCTATCGGTCTATGACAAATATGCAGGTTGAAAGCGGTAAAACTTCCACTTTTTTATCTTCCGTGCCGGAAGAGATCTCTATTGAAGTCTCACCGTTTCCAGAAAAGATATCAGGAATATGTTCTAATGATGTCACTTTTCCGTTCGCATTTATATCCAGCAACAACCTCATTTTATCACTTCGGTTCGATATTAACAAAATCTTTTTCGGACTGCTGCAGAACCGCCCGAAGTGATCTTTTCCGTTTGGATCCAGAGTGCGCTCGAATATGAGGTCATCCCCTTCTGCATGCACCATGGAGATCTCACCACAGCGCAGAACTCCATATTTCCGCCTTAATCCGCTTACCTTCCGGAAAGATTCGAGAAGCTCTTTCTGCCAGGTGGTCTCTTTACCCCACGGATATGTCCTCCGGTTAAATGGATCTCTATACCCTTCCATGCCGATCTCATCGCCATAATATGTACACGGGCAGCCCGGATACATCATCTGGATCGCAAAGGCCATCTTCATCAGTGCCGCGCCTCTCCCCTGCATCTCTTCGGAAATGTGAAGTTCTTTCTGTTCTTCTCTGTTTCCCGGATCAGGAGATCCGACAAGCATCGTAATGGCTCTGGGAACGTCATGACTTCCGATCAGGTTCATCATGCAGTAGAACATCTGATCCGGAAGGTTTTCACGGTACTTTTCCATTGTCAGGGAATATGTGCGGGCAGAGATCTCGCCACGAAGGAACGAAAGGAGAGCATCCCGAAACGGATATCCCATGACCGTATCGTGCGTTCTGCCGAAGGCAAAGTCCCTGTAATTGCCATAACTGATCTTCGTGGTGACTTCTTCCCAGACTTCTCCCAGGACCAGACCTTCCCCGCCGGAAGCTTTTCTGACGCAGGATCTCATCTCACGGAGGAATGAGTCCGGAAGCTCATCGGAGACATCCAGACGGACACCGCTGGCGCCTCCTTTGAGCCAGCTGGCTACGACCCCGTTCGGTCCCAGGATATAGTCCCGGTAACTGAGGTCATTTTCTTTTGTATTCGGAAGTTCAGGAAAGCCCCACCAGGAATCGTACTGGATCGAGCCGTCTTCGCCTCTTCTGAATGCATACCAGGAGGAATATTTGCTGTCTTTTCCTTCTGAAAAAGCACTGTACGCACCGGGTTCTTCGTATCTTCCGTACTTGTTGAAATAGCGGCTGTCTGCGCCCGTATGGCTGAATACGCCATCGACGATATACCGGATGCCGTTTTCCTTCATGACGGAAGAAAATGCCTTATAGCCGGCCTTTCCGCCCAGGAGCGGATCCACATTCAGATAATCCGCCGTGTCATAGCGATGGTTCGATCTCGCTTCACAGATCGGATTCATATATAAGACATCTATATTTAAAGACATAAGATAATCGACCTTCTCGGCGATCCCTTTAAGTGTTCCACCATAAAAGTCACAGGCCAGATATCCTGTTTCCGGCTTGCCTTCGATATCGACATCTTCGTTCCAGTCCTCGTGAAGGACTCGCTCAGGACGCTCCTTTTCGGATCTTTTCATAAGGTCGAAGGAATAATCCGACCCGCGGAAGAAACGGTCCGGGAAGATCTGGTACATCACCGAGCCCTTCATCCAGTCAGGCGTTACGAAGTCTTCCTCATAGACCGTGATCTGAAAAGCGTGCGGGTATTTTTCCTCATGTACGCCAACCTTCGGTGCGGAAAAAGCAAATTTACCCTTGCCGTTTTCTCCCTCCCAGGAGGCGACATAGTAAAGATACGTTCTTCCCTCTTCATAGTTTCTGTATAAAAGATCGTGGAATTCCGGGTCAACGATCGCTTCGATGTCTTCGTTTCTGCTTCGTAAACAGAACCAGTAAAAGAGAAGTCCCGACTCGGCGGGCATGCGCAGACGGCAGCTCCATCGGTTCGGGACAGTTCCCTGTTTTTGTAATCTCAGTTCGTTATAGGACAGGTCATAAAGACCGTACGTATAACATAGGACGACCTCATCCACCGATACGGAAACATCGATACTAAGATCCACATAGCCGCCTGTTTTCTGCGCACCGAACGGTGTGCGGTATTCCGGGAGTCTGGAGCAATGAACGACGCAATCCGTATTCTTGGCGATCCGAGACATCATGACTTCTTGTTATCCCCCGTCTCAGAAGAGGTCTTTTTCGGAGCCGGTTTAGAAGACTTGGCCGCCGGTTTTGATTTAGCGGTCTTCGCCGCAGGCTTTTTCTCAGAAGCGGGCTTAGCTGCTGTTTTCTTTTCAGGATCTGCCTTCTCCGCCTCTTTCTTTGTTGCCGGCTTCTTCGCCGTCTTCTTGGCTACTTCCTTCTTCGCCGCTTCTTTTTTCTTCGGAGCCGGCATATCGAGGATCTCTTCCGTCAGGTTCTTCTTCGGCGGTTCTTCCTCTTCATCGATCGAGATACCGGTGATGAAAGAATAAAGTCCGGCATACTCCTTGGCAGATTTTCTCCAGGAATAATCCGCCTTCATGCCCTCTTCGATCAGCTTGTTCCATACCTCCTTGTTATGGCGGTACAGATCACAGGCATACTTGGTGACGAACAGGAATTCATGTGCATTGATATTGGCGAACGAGAAGCCGTTTCCTTCTCCGGTGAACTCGTTATACGGAATAACGGTATCACGAAGGCCACCCGTCTCACGAACGATCGGGATCGTACCATAAGTCATGGCTACGAGCTGGGAAAGTCCGCACGGCTCAAAGAGTGAAGGCATCAGGAAGATATCGGAACCGGCATACAGTGTATGCGCAAGACCGTTATCAAAGGAGATGCAGGCACACATCTTGCCCGGATTCCTTGCGGCGATATCCGCAAGGGCTCTCTCGTAATATGCATCACCTGTGCCGAGGATCACGATCTGCATACCATCGTAGAGCATCTCCTCTACTACGCGCAGAAGAAGATCCAGACCCTTCTGGTCGACCAGACGGGAGATCATGGTACAAAGCGGAGCGCCGGCATTTACTTCCAGGCCAAGCTGTTCCTGAACGGATTTCTTATTGATCGCTTTTCCTTCGACATAATTCTTGATGGAATACTTTGAAGGGATCATGTTATCCTTCGCCGGATTATACTCATCCGCGTTGATACCGTTTAAGATACCGGATACCTTATAGGCATAGCGCTGAAGCGTATGATTCAGACCCTCACCGTAGTAATCCGTCATGATCTCATACGCATATGTAGGAGATACTGTCGTTACGGAGTTACTGTAAACGATACCGGCCTTCATGAAGTTGACGGCGCCGTCTTTGATGGACAGTTCATCCGTAAGATATTCACTCGGAAGATCGAGGAGATCCTGAATGACTTCGATGCCATGGATACCCTGATACTTCAGGTTGTGGATCGTATAGACCGTCTTGACGTTGGTGTGATAGCCATTCTTCTTATAATGTGCATCGAGCAGAAGCGGCATCATACCGGACTGCCAGTCGTTACAGTGCAGAACGTCCGGTTCGAATCCCATAAAGTCGCCCATGAAATCAAGTACGGCTCTCTGGAAGAAGCAGAAACGCTCAATATCGAAAACATACTCCACATAGACCTGATCAAAGTTAAAGTAGTATTCGTTATCGACGAAGTAGAACTTAACGCCATTTAATGTCAGCGTATAAAGACCGGCATAGAGGGATCTCCAGCCCATCTTGATCATCTTCCAGCCGATAAAGTCGAGATTATGTATCTGTTTTTCCTTTACGGTCTTATATAGCGGCATGATGACACGGGCATCACAGTGGTGATGCTGCAGTTCGATCGGCAGTGCACCAACCACATCCGCCAGTCCGCCGACTTTCGCAAACGGATAGACCTCCGAGGAAACAAACAGGACCTTCACTTTGTTCATACGATCGCTCCTTTACCGATCACGACCGGATAATCCTTGTGACCTACAAGTTTAATACCCGGGCGGACCACAGAATTCTTATCAAGGATGACATTCTCCAGATAGCAGTTATCGGAAATATGCACATCCTGCATGATAACACAGTTTTTGATCGTGCAGTTCTTGCTGACAGCAACGCCACGGAAAAGTATCGACTCTGTAACAGTACCGGAGATGCGGCAGCCGTCAGATACGATCGCATCGGTTACCTTACAGTCGTCAGAATACAGTGTCGGCGCCTCATCCTTGACCTTCGTAAAGATCGGCATGCCGTTCCAGAACAGCTCGGCACGGATCTGATTATTCAGAAGCATCATGGACGAATTGAAGTAAGACTGTACGTTGTTGATACGGAGCACCAGTCCCTTGTACTCATATGCATGTACACGGAGGGTGTCGTATTTCTTTACGAAAGAGTGGATACCTACATGGTTCGTACCACGCGCCATCATCTCCGCGATCAGATCGATCAGGAGCTCACGGCGCATAACGATGATACCCATGCTGCTCTTGGTAAAAGAACTTTTCTCCGGATTAAAGAGCATATCCTTTACCCAGCCTCTTCTATCCACTTCAAGGATATAGTTCGGTCCGCCGAACTTCGTGCCGTCACGGTTATACATGACAGAGATATCTGCACCGCTGGCTTTAAAATCTTCAACGAAATCCGTGAATGTAGTATTCAGGATCACATTACTTGCGGCCATGATCACGTAGGACGCCTTGCTGGATCTTACGAAATCGAGCAGGCCGGCCATCTCCTCATCGCCCTGTACCGAGGTCGCTTCGGAGTTTACATACGGCGGCAGGATATGAAGTCCGCCAGAATTCTTTCTGTCGAGATCCCAGGAAGAACCGGTTCCAAGATGGTCCATCAGGGACTTATACTTCGTGTAGGTGTGGATACCGATATTCTTAATACCGGAGTTCACCATATTCGAAAGCATGTAGTCGATGATTCTGTATCTTCCGCCGAACGGGATCGCGGACAGAGCTCTCGGCTTGGACAGTTCGCCAAGCGTTATCTTTTTGTTATCACCAAGGATCAAACCCATTGCATCAATAAACATTTTTCAATTCCTCCCTACTTCGTCATACCCGAAAGACTTCTGCGATCACATTGTCTTTCGCAGATACATTGACATCTTTGTCCACCTGACAATTGGCAGGGATCACGGCGTTGTCCTTGATTCGGAGACCGCCCTCGATAACGACGATACCTTCCTGACAGATCTTTTCATTCAGATACGGGCTCTTGCCGGTCACATCAGATCCGGCCTTGACGTTCTCGCCGATGATCGTGCCGGAAGCAACGATACAGCGGTTCAGATGGGCACCGGCCTTGACCGTAACGCCCGGGAAGAGAACGCAGTCTTTAACGTACGCGCCCTTCTCCACAGTAACGGAGTTGGAAAGCACGGAGTGCAGTACCGATCCGAAGATCTGGCAACCGTCTGTCAGAGCGGAGCCGCGGACTTCTGCACTGTCGCCCAGGAACTGGGACGGCTTTACCGGGTTTCTGCTGTAGACTCTCCAGGAACGGTCGATAAGATTGATCTCATGCGGACGGTCCAGGATATCCATGTTCGATTCCCACAGGGAAGAGATCGTTCCTACGTCCTTCCAGTAGCCGGAGAAACGATATGCACAGAGCTTCTTGCCCTGATTCAAAAGAAGCGGCACGATATTCTTGCCGAAGTCGTTATTCGATTTCGGATCATCCTCATCCTCAACCAGTGCCTTTCTCAGCACATCCCAGGTAAAGATGTAAACACCCATCGAAGCGAGGTTGCTCTCCGGCTTAGCCGGCTTTTCCACAAACTCCGTGATAACATCGGAGTTTTCTTTTGTATTGAGGATACCGAAGCGCGAAGCCTCTTCCCACGGAACTTCAAGCACCGCAAGAGTCGCATCCGCTTCATTTTCGATATGCTGACGGAGCATCTCGGCGTAATTCATCTTGTAGATGTGGTCACCGGAAAGGATCAGCACATATTTCGGTTCGCAATCGTCGATAAAGTCACGGTTCTGGTAGATTGCGTTCGCAGTGCCCTTATACCAGTCGCTCTTTCCGGTCTTCTGGAAAGGAGGAAGGATAAATGCACCACCGTTGTTTCGGTCAAGATCCCAAGGATGACCGTTACCGATGTAAGTATTCAGCGCCAGCGGCTGATACTGTGTCAGAACACCAACTGTTTCAATTCCTGAGTTTGCGCAATTGGATAGCGGAAAATCGATGATACGATAACGGCTTCCGAATGGAACGGCCGGCTTAGCAATACTCTTTGTCAGCACGCCCAGTCTGGAACCCTGTCCTCCTGCCAAAATCATTGCGACTACTTGCGCTTTCGCCATAATGAGAACCTCCGTTTTTAATCTCTATTTTTTCTTCGTTGTTTTCGTTGTTTTCGTTGTCTTTGTGCTCTTCTTTTCGGTCTTGCCTGTGGAAGCTTTCGTCGATTTACCGGACGAAGTCTTCACCTTCTGGAAGTAGATACCACCTAACGGTGGCAGATTGACGGCGATGTGATACGGCTTTCCGTTCCATCCCTCTTCTACAGCCTTAAATGTGCCCTTACTGTCCGAACCGTCCGGATATCCGGAACCGCCGTACTTCATGTCATCGGTATTCATCAGGATCTTATATCTTCCGCCTTCGGTTACACCGATGTTGTAGTTTTCAAGCGGTACCGGCACCATGTTCAGCGCCACATAGATATCTTCCTGGTTCGCTACGCCTTTTCTCTTAAAGACGAAGACGTTGTTCTTTACATCCGAAGCATCGACCCACTCAAAGCCGCCCCAGGAATGATCGTCCTGCCAGAACTGCGCATTTTTGATGTAGAAGTGATTCAGGTCAGCCACATAGTCCTGAAGGAGCTTATGGGATTCATACTGAAGCATGAACCATTCGAGCTGCTCATAGAATCTCCACTCGATGAACTGGCCGAACTCAGAACCCATGAAATTGAGCTTGGCACCCGGATGCGCCATCATGTACATGAACATCAGTCGGAGATTAGCAAACTTTCTCCAGTTGTCGCCCGGCATCTTATCGATGAGGCTCTTCTTGCCGTGTACGACTTCATCGTGAGAAAGACTCAGGATGAAGTTTTCCGAGAAAGCGTACATCATGGAGAAACAGAACTGGTCGTGATGCCATTCTCTGGCATACGAATCCGTCTGGAAATAATCGAGCGTGTCATGCATCCAGCCCATGTTCCACTTATGCGTGAAGCCCAGTCCGCCATCACTTACCGGATGGGAGACCTTCGGCCACGCCGTGGATTCCTCGGCGATCATCATGACATATGGATAGTTTTCGGAAACGATGGTGTTCAGATTACGGATGAAATCGATCGCTTCGAGGTTATCCGTACCGCCATAGATATTCGGGATATACTCGGTTCTTCCGTAGTCACGGTAGAGCATACTGGAAACCGCATCCATGCGGATACCGTCAAGATGGAATTCCTCGATCCAGAATACGGCATTGGAGATAAGGAAGGACTGGACTTCAGCCTTTGCATAATCAAATACGAAAGTGCCCCACTCCTTGTGTTCACCGATCCTCGGGTCCTTATATTCATAGCACGGAGATCCGTCAAAACGGACAAGGCCTTCCGAATTCTTCGGGAAATGTGCCGGCACCCAGTCGAGGATGATAGCAATGCCGTTCTTATGGAGATGATCCACGAAATACTTAAAGTCTGCCGGGGTGCCGAAACGGCTCGTTACTGCATAATAGCAGATGACCTGATAGCCCCAGGAATCATCGAGCGGATGCTCCAGGACCGGCATAAGTTCCACGTGGGTATACCCCATTTTCTTACAGTATTTCGCAAGCTCCCTGGCGATCTCACGATAGTTCATGAAATTGCCGTCTTCGTGGCGGCGCCAGGATCCTAAGTGGAGCTCGTAGATCGAGATCGGTCTCGGGGAACATGCATGCACGCGCTTGCTGGTAAAAGCCTCGTCGTGCCAGGTATAGTCATTCGGATCGTAAAGGATCGATGCGTCCGCAGGTCTCGTCTCGCAGTGTCTGGCATACGGATCGACCTTGTTCACTTCGCTTCCGTCCGCTCCATACACGTGGTATTTGTAGCGGTCCCACTGCTTCGCGCCGACGATATACCCTTCCCAGATGCCGGAATCCCCGATCCGGTACATGTAGTACGCCTGCGCATTCCAGTCATTAAAATCACCGACGATACTCACCGCGGTGGCATTCGGCGCCCAGACCCTGAAAATGAAGCCTTTCTCACCATTGTCGCGCACGAATGGACGGGACCCAAGATAGTTATAACTCTTATAATCTTTGCCCGTATTGAAAAGATACGCCTGGTCCATGTAATATCTCCTACATACATGGGCATGACAGCCCATTTCTTCCATTTCATTTATTATAAATCAACCTTGAGAAAGTTTCTAGCACAATTAACAAAAGAGAGCCGATTTCTCGGCTCTCTTTTATAACATGTCACAATTCTTTCCCTTAATATCAATATATATAGGGATTTGTAAAGATTTTGTGAACTCCTCAACAATATGTCGGGAGATCACTTATTGGCGAACTCGGCTCCCTTATCGAAAGCGTTCAGGTTGTTCGGGATCATGTGATGTCTTCTCTCCGGAAGAACGTCATACAGTGCTTTTTCAAAGGAATCTCTGGTAAAAGCGCCTGTTGCCGCGGATACGCAGCCAAGGAGTACGATGGTCGCATATGCCATGGAACCAAGTTCAGAAGCGATCTCGGAAGAGTTGATCGGGATGAAGCGGATATCTGTACGCTTCGGAGCAACCTTAACGAGCGAAGAGTCAATGATGATGATTCCGCCCGGCTTCAGGGTATCTTCGAACTTTTCAAGAGACGGCTGGTTCAGTGCGATAAGAACATCCGGCTCGTTGATGACCGGAGAACCGATCGGCTCATCGGAGATAACGACGGAGCAGTTTGCTGTACCACCACGCATTTCCGGACCGTAGGACGGGAACCAGGAAACCTCTTTACCTTCGATCAAAGCAGACTCTGCCGCCATCTTACCTGCGGAAAGAACGCCCTGACCACCGAATCCGGCAAGAATAATAGAAAAATCGATCATATCATTACACCTCCAGATCCTTGCCCTTGAAGACGCCCAGCGGATACTGCGGGACCATCTTCTCTTTGCACCACTCCAGAGCTTCGATCGGCTCCTTGCCCCAGTTTGTCGGGCATGTGGAGAGGAACTCAACCATCGCGAAACCGAGGCCGGCCTGCTGAACGCGGAAAGCCTTTGCGATCGCCTTCTTAGCTTCCTGAATGTGCTTGTAGTCGAAAAGTGCTACACGCTCGATGTAAACAGCACCGGTAAGTGTGGAGAGCATCTCACTGACGTTGATCGGATAACCGCGTGTCTCTGCGTCACGACCGAGAGGAGAGGTTGTTGTAACCTGACCAAGAAGAGTGGTCGGAGCCATCTGACCGGATGTCATACCGTAAACGGCATTATTTACGAAGAATGTGCAGATCTTCTCACCACGTGCTGCGGCGTGTACGATCTCTGCAGTACCGATGGAAGCGAGGTCACCATCACCCTGATAAGTGAAGACCATTTCTTCCGGCTTGCAGCGCTTGATACCTGTAGCTACGGCCGGAGCACGACCATGAGCTGCCTGTACCATGTCGCAGGAAAAATAATCGTAGTTATTGTATGTGCATCCAACAGATGCGACACCGATGGTCTTGTCGAGGATATCCATCTCTTCCATTACTTCCGCGATGAGGCGGTGAATGATACCGTGCATACAGCCCGGGCAGTAATGGAACGGCTTATCGGTAAGACCCTTTGTTTTCTGAAATACAACTGCCATCTTACATCTCCCCCTTATGAATCTTTACGATCTCATCCAGGATCTCTTTCTGGGTCGGCAGGTTACCACCCATACGGCCATGGAAATAGACCGGCTTCTTGCCGTTGACAGCAAGACGGACATCTTCGATCATCTGACCGGAAGAAAGTTCAACATCGAGGAAGCCCTTTACACTCGGCATATCTGCAACACGAGCAAATTCTTTACTCGGGAAAGGCCACAGGGTGATCGGACGGACCATGCCGACCTTGATGCCCAGTTCAGCAGCCTGACGGATAACATTCTTGCAGATACGGCTGCAGGTACCATATGCTGCGATCACGATCTCTGCATCTTCGAGATTGGAAGACTCAAACATGACTTCCTTTTCTTCGATCTCTCTGTACTTCTCCTGAAGTTCTCTATTCTTTGCCTCGAGATCATCCGGATCAATGTAGATAGATGTGATCGTATTGTGCTTTTCACGGCCATGCATACCTGTGGTTGCCCACGGCTTAGCGATCTCTACTGTATCTTCCTTTTCCTTGAAAGCAACAGGTTCCATCATCTGACCGATAGTACCGTCACCGAGGATCATGCAGACCATTCTGTACTTATCAGCAAGATCAAAAGACTTTACAGTCAGTTCATACAGTTCCTGAACAGAAGCAGGTGCAATAACGAGGTTTCTGTAGTCACCATGTCCGCCGCCCTTTGTCGCCTGGAAATAGTCACCCTGAGACGGGAGAATACCGCCGAGACCCGGACCGCCACGCATGATATTAACAACGACCGCCGGAAGCTCAGCACCGGCAATATAGGAAATACCTTCCTGCTTCAGGGAAATTCCCGGAGAAGAGGAGGATGTGAGTACTCTCTCACCTGTAGCTGCAGCACCATATACCATGTTGATTGCTGCAACTTCGCTCTCGGCCTGTACAAATGTACCGCCGTGCTTTACCATCTCACGAGCCATGTAGTGCATGACTTCCGTCTGAGGTGTGATCGGGTAACCGAAATAATGACGGCATCCTGCACGGATCGCCGCTTCTGCGATTACCTCATTACCTTTCATCAATACTCTTTTTGCCATGTCTCCACCTTACCTTTCTACCGTGATCACAGAATCCGGGCACTGGGTCGCGCAGAAGGCGCAGCCAACGCACTGGGAAAGATCGGTACAGGAAGCAGGATGATAGCCTTTGCTGTTCAGACGCTCTTTATCGAGCACGAGGATCTTCTTTGGGCAAGCATAAACACACAAGCCGCAGCCCTTACACAGATCTTCTTGAAAAGATACTTTAGCCATATGTTCCTCCTGATATTTTATTGCGTATTATGCATTATAGTATTCGACTTTATATAAATCAACAATGTAAAAGGCTAGGAAACTGAACGTTTTGCACTATTCCCAACTTCTTCTCCGAAGATTGCTGTTCTATTGTTCAATCGGTCAACACATAAGGAAAGACCGCCGGATCTTCCGACGGTCTTTTTCATCTCTTATTCAATTAGAAGATATCTGTGATCAGGCGTCTTTCTTGAGAAGATCGCGGATCTCTGTAAGAAGAGCGATATCTGCCGGTGTCTCTTCTTCCTTCTCTTCTTCCTCTTCCTTCTTCGCGAACTTTTCCTTCGCCTTGTTCATGGCGTGGATCACGAGGAAGATAACGATTGCGATGATAAGGAATTCGAGGATCGTGTTGATAAGAACACCATATCCGATCGCCACTTCTTCTTTGACGACTTCACCCATAGCATTGATCTCTGCTTCCTGAAGAACATACTTCATGTTCGCAAAATCAACACCAGCTGTCAGCATGCCGATGCATGGCATAATGATGTGATCAACAAGCGCGGTTACGATCTTACCGAAAGCAGCACCGATAACTACTGCGGTTGCCAGATCGATAACATTTCCTCTCATAAGAAAAGCTTTAAAATCTTTCCACATAAAAACAACCTCCATTAGCTTGATATATTCAATATACCCCTTCAAGGATATGTTGTGAACTACTTATTCTTGTCTTTCTTATCCTTCTTCTTCTTTTTCTTTTCCTTCTTGTCTTTCTTCTCTTCCTTTTTCTCTTTTTCCGGCCTGGAAGAAAGGAAAGTGCGGAGTTCATCGATCATCTGAAGGATCGTTTCCTCATTTACGGAATAGAAGACCTCCCGACCGACTTTCCTGCTGTCGAGGATCTTCTCGGAACAAAGAAGACGCATGTGGTGAGAAAGCGTTGGCTGAGAGATATCCAGGTTTTCGAGGATATCCTTGGCACGCATGCTCCGGTTCAGAGAAAGGACCGAAAGGATCTTCCGGCGTGTCGGGTCACCGAGTACTTCAAAACGTGTCGTTGTGCTTTCCAAGGGCATTACCTCCCGTTATGCGATCAACTGTCCTTTAAGTGCCTCTTCAAAATCGGAAAGATTCGCGCATGCGACTACTTCCGTATTATCCTCCAGGAGGATATCTTCATCTTCTTTAACGAGGAGCGTCATCGGGACGCCGAGTTTTCTCAGCAGAAGGAGCTGATATTCCTTGCTGGGCTGAGTTGCCAGATATTTACTTAACATACGTAGGACCTGCTTGGCATCTTCCAGATAGATGCCGGAAAGACGCATCAGGTGGTCGATGACATATACACCGAAAACATCGTCGAACTTCATGTTCTTCTTTTCCGGGAAGCAGGAGGTAAAAACTGTCATAGCGATCTTGGAAACAAGATTCAGCTTAACGAAATCCTCCACGGGGATCAGGAAGCTCTTCACATTCGGGGAGAAGATCTCCTGAAGCTGTTCTACTGTGAGTTCTCCTTTGAGATCCTGGATCCGCTCAATACGAGCGAGGACACGGTCTCTGGGAAGAAACGTCTCCTGTCCGGTTCTTGTAGCCTTATGGATAAACCAGCTTTCCGGGATCAGTTTCATTCTTTTCCAGCGATATAAAGTTCCATACGAGATACGCGCGACACGAAGAAGCTGTTTCTTGGAGATCAATTCTTCATTTTCAAACATTGCGTTTCACCCCTCACAAAAGAATAGCTGCGGATATCTCCTATAGAAATATCCACAGCTATCATTTTAGATAAACAATGTTACAACTTCTAAACAGCCATATAGCAATTGCGTGCATTTTAACTTACACGCATATGGTGAGTAGAATCAGATCAGATACCGAACAGATCCTGCAGAGCTTCGGTGAATTCGGTGATATCACCGCTCATCGCCGCTTCAAATACATCCTGTGCCAGGAAGTAGGTCACGATCACGAGCACGAGCGCTGCGATAATAGCGATGATCTGCCAGATCAGTACCGCTCTTGCGAAATTCTTTCTGCTCTTGCACTTCTTCCCTGCAAAAGAGAGGATGATCGAGCAGATCAGACCGACTACCGGGATGCTGAACAAAAGGAGCAGCCAGAAAGCCGTACCAGTGGACATCGCCTTCGACTCGTTTCTCTCGTCAACAGCCATCGGAGCTGCCGCCGGAGCAGAGAAGGAAGATTTTGCACTCGGAACTGTCTCCGGAGTCAGGCTGATCGGAGATGCGACCGGTGCCGGGATCGGAGCAGCAACAGGTTCCGGGATCGGCTCAGCGATCGGAGCCGGGATCGGTGCCGGAGCCACAGGAGCTTCTACGGAAGGAATATCGAGGGGAGCTTCTTCTTTCTTCTTCGGGATCGCGATCGGCTCACCCGGATCAAATGTCGCATTCGGGATCTCGGAAGAGATCGTCTCGGAAGTTTCAGCCACCGCTTCTTCTACCGGAGCCGCAGCTTCCTCTACCTTATCGGACACTTCGGAAACAGCTTCAGAAACAGCTTCCACCGCCGCCAAGGAAGCGCCACATGTCGGGCAGAACTTGTTGCCATCCGGTACATCTGCTTTACAAACAGGACAAATCATAATAAGAACCTCCCTCATTCAAAAATGAACTAATTTCTATTTACTCTTTTACTGCACGAAAAGATCCGTGCCGCAACACTAGAATATTATACCATGAATCCGCGGGATTGTTTATAGTTTCAGACTATCCGACAGGAATGACAGCCACACAGAACTGGCCTGCCTGAAGTGTATATCTTCTTTCATTTCTGTGAAGGATACTTCTCGTCGAAGCAAGTGCGATCTCCTTGCATTCGCTGGAGTATCTCTTTACTGTGATATCATCTTTTGCCACATCCGTGTCGATCAGGAACTGCTGCTGTTCCGTAGTCGGATTGGCAACGATCAGATAGATATTTCCATTTGAGGCAAATGCATAAGAAGTAAGTCCGATCGAGTAGCTGTCGTCTTTCTTTCTGGAAAGCGGCGCCGTCCAGGATGTCTCCACCCGCGGACCCTGCGCGATCTTCGTGACCACACCTACGATACGAAGAAGCACTTCCGCATTGGCCGAACGTATGCGCCGGTTCTCGAGGGTATCGCCATCATATGCGAACAGATAGTCGTCCTTTGCATCCCCGCTTATGCGGCTGACCGGAAGATCGACAGTGACGAACGAGGTATGATCTCCGAGGTCATAAAGCAGGAATTCCAGAAGCTGTGCGGCATTCATGGGGATCTCATCGGAAACGATCTGATTCTCCGACACACGGTTCTGCACGATCGAGATCGACAGATCAGAGATCCACTCACCCTTAACGTCCTGCATGTAGGAGGAATTTCTCGGGATCGCATCGATATAGTCCGTATAGATCGAATCCAGAAGTGACGAGATCTCGCCGTCACTTACCGAAGACAGTCTTTCTTCGCCCGTATTCCTGAGGAAAAGATCTGACGAGTGATAATCCGCAACAGAAAGCATCGTTCCATTATCGTAACGCATGCCATCAACAAAGAACAGGCGGTCCTTCATATCCGAATAGAACTCCGAGCCCTTGATGATCTCGATCATGTGATCCACGTAAGCTCTTCTCTGCAGATCCGTCTCGAAAAGACCGTTCTCGTCTGTGATCTCGACCACAAATCGATCAAACTGCTTCTGCCAGGCAAGTGCCGTTCCGTTATCGACACGGATCTTACCATAAGTATCCGTAATACCTCCGCAGAGATATCCCAGAAGGATCTCCATCTCGTCCGATCCGAACGCAGAGTCGATGACCAGCCACGGGTTTGCGTCCACCTGCTTGACAAGGCGCATCGTCGTCTCGAGGGATACGACGCCGGAGCTCACCATCTCACCTTCCTGCGCTGCATAGAGAAGTTCATTTCCGATCATCGGAAGGTTCGAGGAAATAGAGGTCCCGAGTCTTCCGAGGCCCAGGTTCGAAAGCCGCAGGAATTCCGGGGAATTATCATCGAGAAGATCGACCAGCTTCGGTCGGATCTGCTGCTCTGAATAGGTCTCCCTTTCAAGACATACGCCATCGGCGAGCATTTCGCCGCTGCCGTAAAAACCAATATTGAGGCGGATATCTTCCTCCTTTACTTTTCCCTTTTCGGACGGCCATGCAAATGTATAGGAATACTCTCTCCAGTTTCCGCTTACGTCCGTAAATGTCGTGCCGATCGGCTCGGAAAGACCCGAGATCCACACCATGACCTGTTCTTTTTCCATATTATTCTGTTTCAGATAAAGGCGGATATGGTAAAACACCTTCTCCTTCATGGGGCTGATCTCATCTTTCGAGATCACCTGGGAGATAAAGTGTGCCTGTTCCTCATCCGGCAAAGACGACGAAAGCTGAAGCGACTTATCTCCCGCGGTCTTCGGAGATCCGGAAACGATCTGCACCGTGGAGCTTTCACCGAAGACTTCCCACGCGCCTCTTCCGTTTCCGTCCACTGACGGGACCGGTGCGGAAAGAAGGCACATATCACCATTTTGGATCTCGACCTCGCCGATCGCCTGATCGATCGTCACTTTTGTATACATGGAGGCCGAATAAAGATTGCCGGAACGGCAGATCAGGATGTTCTCACCGGATGTCCGGCTCATGGAATCGATCTGGTTATCTTTTTCCGCGAAGATCTGATGCCATTTATCCGCCACACGGGAGAATGAATAGATATAGCCGTTTTCCGTCAGTGCCCAGACATCTCCGTTCGGGAAAAGTGCGATCTGTTTCGGTACAAGACCACTGGGAAGAACTACATCATAGCGGACAAAAGAGAACTTCCCGCTCTTTTCATCGCAGGTTCCGATCGCGAGCATACCGTTTTCAGAAACAAGTACGAACTCCTCTCCGTTGATCGCGGAAAGGATCCATTTATCCGATGTTTTCGTCTCGAGCTCATCCGAAGTAAGCTTTCTGAAGACACTTCCGTTCACAGTTGTACAGACATAGCCGTTCTCGCCTGCCAGAAGTGCGCGCGTGTCACTCGAAACAGCTGTATAAAGGCTGTTTTCCGTAAATCGGGAAGGCGTAGAGATCGATGCGCCGTCGCAGACGAGGATCTTTCCCGCTCTTCCACATGCGATGCCGAGTCGTCCTAAAGCCGTGACTGCAAGCATATCACACTCTTTCAGCGCGGCATCGGAAACAGTTTCCCATGCCCGACCATTGGAGGAGATATAGAATGTGCCCGCGGAAGTAACGGCGAAGAAATGGGCATTGTGAACAGCCGCATCCGCGATCGGGTCGTCCTTGGACGCCTGCTCGATCCTGGTCGGTTCAGAAGATGTGATATCCGTGATCAGCTCACCGTTTTGAAGAAGTGCCAGCGCATAGTTTCCTTCCGAACGGAGCCATTTCGTTGCATATGTGCCGGAAGTCTCATTTTCGATCTCTTTCCATACACCGAGCTGATCGGTCTGATAGTCAACGATCCCTGCATAGACGACCTGACTCATCTTCCCTTCTTCATCGTAGGTCATGATGCGCAGTTCGCCGCCTTTGTATGTATCCGTCAGCGCATACGGATCGTCCGGGCGGCTGTGAAGATATACGACATCGCCTTTGGCTTCCGCTACGCTGAAAACATTCTCATAGTAATCATTTTCAAAAGAAGGATCCCATAAAAGATTAGTGGAAGGAATATAAGAGAGATTCACACCGAGCCCCGAAGAAAGGACGTCCGAAGATTCCGCCTGTGTCGAGACCTCCGGATAGTCATAGGACATACGAAGGATACCAAGCCCCAGGAAGAAAAAGGCCGCCAAAAGCAAAAACACCGCAAAGACCGTCACCGCCGTGACGAACGGGCGTTTATGCATGCGTCCTTCCTGCCGGAACAATCTTCTAAGAAAGGTGATCATACGTCCCTCCCGGAAATAACCTCGTCGGCCTCACCGGAGCTTTCGCCGGAGAAGCGGGCCTTCCGTTTACGCGCCATGAAGACCGTAAAGATAACGAAAGCCGGAATGAATACGTAATAGACATAGTTTATGATGTTATAGGCTTCATCGGAGATCGAAAACAGAAGGTAGATCCCGCTGCCCAGTATGTTAAACAGGATATGCGCCATGATCGCCATGACGATATTTTTCGTATAGTAGTAAATGCATCCCAGCGCGATCCCGCAGGTCGCCGCATAGATGATCTGGATGATCTGTCCGTGCATGGCGCCGAAGAACAGCGAACTGAAGAGGATGGCCAGCCACGGGTGACGGCATTCGAGCATTCCCTCCAGGACACAGCCGCGGAAGATCATCTCCTCAAGGACCGGGATCAGAAGGCAGGTGCCGGTCAGGTTCATATAAAGGTCCGCACGTGTCGCGCTTTTGACCTCTGTCAGCTCCTCATACGATTTGATCGCTTCCCGGATCGCGGAAGACTCGATATTCGTGATCACGAAGAAATAAAGACCGGTAAACCCCAGCATCGCCAGTGAACCGATAAGCATATAGCTCCAGTCGGCAGGCTTTCCGAGATCCCAGGTGGACGAAGGAAGATTCATGCGCTTTTTGACGACGAACCAGATGGAGAAAGCGATCACACCAATGATACCTGTGAGCAGATAAATCAATCCTTCGTGCTCGAGATAATCGCCCTCCTGCGTTATGCTCACGATCGTCGAAGCAAAGAAAATGATCAGAAGATAAATGAATATGCAGAGCAGCGGTGCGAAGAAAAAACGGAAAATGATCCGGCTTCGGTTACTCATAAGCGGTCCTCACTTATTTTCGGAGGGCGCATTCCGGGTACATTCTTCGGCTTTTTATCTTTCACATTGGCGGCATAGCGGCGCATGAAGACGGTAAATGCCGCCTCCAGCTCGCTCTCGTTCTTGATCGAATAGAAATACTGGTCACCGTTTTTGGCATATTCGGTGCGCATGATCACCAGCTCCGGATCCGGATGGTTACCATCGTCGGGTTCGTAGTTGTACATGACCACATACTCGATCTTTTCGATGACAAAAGAATCGATCATCGACAGATAATACTCCTTGCCATTACTTGCATCGCGAATAACAGCAAGCGCATCACCCTCCTTCGGAGAATGATGCGTAAAAAGCGGCTTTCTTATAGAATTAGATTTACTCTTCTTCGTCTGAGAAGTCTTCTTCATCTTCGAGCTCAGCCTCCGCGCAGAGACGGTCATACTCTTCGTAGATCTCGTCTTCTTCGTCTTCTTCCAGACTCATGAGGCATTCCTCACCGTCATCGGTCTTAACGACTTTGGTGATCACCATTTCCGGATCTTCCTCATCGAGAGTTACGAGTACGCAGTAGGACTCATCCTTATATTCAAAATCATCTACCAGTGCAAACTGGTATTCTTCACCGGAATCCGCATCCACCATGGTGATGATCGCCTCATCATCATATGTGCCTTCGATGCCTTCTTCACAGTTATCACAATCGCCGCCTTCGCAGCTGCGTCCACAATCAAACAACATAATCTAATTCCTCCGAATCTAAAGTAACTAAACCTCATCCCGGCAGTTTTTCTGCCGTTGTTTCATTATATCATGCTTTTCCCCGTCATGCGCGGGTAATATCCAGATATTCCTGTAAAATGATCTCTGCCGCGACCTGATCGACGACCTTCTTCTTATTCTTCCCGGATACACCGGTCTGCCTCAAAAACTGCGATGCGATCACGGTCGTAAAGCGTTCGTCGCGGTAAACAGGCCTGATCCCCACTTTTTCTTCCAGAAGCTGCCCGAAAAGATTCGCCTTTTCTTCCGATTCACTGATGGTGCCATCCGTGCGGCTGGGCTTGCCCATGACGATCTCCGAGATCTCTTTTTCTTTTACGATCTGAGAAAGACGATCGAGAGCGTATTCATAATCCACTCCGTTCCAGTTGATCGTCTCCAGTCCCTGCGCCATGATACGCAAAGGGTCGGATACGGCCACTCCGATCCTTCTCATTCCGAAATCAATGGCCATTACCCGACTCATGCCTTTTGTCTCCTGACTCTATTAAGTATCTGCCAGATGCTCGCAATACTCACGCACGATGACCTCTAAGAGCTCATCGCGTTCCATACGGCGGATAATGCCGCGCGCACCCTTATAGTTCGTAATGTACGTCGGATCTCCGGACATAAAATAACCCACCAGCTGATTGATCGGGTTATACCCCTTCTCCTGCAGGGCATCCAAGACCTGCATCATCAACTCTTTGGCATCTTCGGATCTCTCCATGTTAAAAGAGAATCTTGCTGTACCTGAATCCTGCATAGTTGACGCACCTCCTTTAATTCCCAAGCGTGTCATGCATTTATTGTATCACAAGAGAAATCAATATTTCATTATTTATTTGTCATTAATAGAAAAAATGTTTACTTTTCTTCAGAAGCTTTATTCTGAAACTGCGGAAACTGTGCTGCCCGTAAGAGCGAAGCCATCGGCACCGTCGATCCGGGTCATCAGGATATCTCCCTGTTTTACCGGGCCCTCTGTCTTCGCGATCACCCGGAGATACTCGCGGCAGTAACCTTCACAGGTACCGTCCTCCCGCACTTCTTCGACAAGGACTTCCACTTCTTTTCCTAAAAAACCTGAAGTTCTTTCTTCTTCCATCTGATCCGAGATCTTACGAAGTTCTGCTGTTCTTCGTGATTTTATGTTCCCGTCGATCTGCTCATTCATGGCACACGCCTTCGTCCCTTCTCTCGGAGAATACGGGAAAACATGAATATGCGTAAAGCCGATCTCTCTTGCAAATGCGCAGGATTCCGAATGTTCCTCATCCGTTTCTCCCGGAAATCCGCAGATCATGTCCGTAGTGAAGCTTGCCGTCGGGAAGGCCTCTTTCAGATCTTTTACGACACGACGGAAAAGATCCGTATCATATTTTCTGTTCATCCGCTTTAAGACAGTGTCGGATCCGCTCTGAAGCGACAGATGGAAATGCGGGCAGATAGCCGGATTTTCCTTAAGCATCGCGATAAGCTGCGGCGTCATACAGGAGGGCTCCAGGGAACCGAGACGGATGCGTTTGACTCCTTCGATGCGGGAGATCTCTAAAAGCAATTCTCCTAACGCCGTACTATCCCTTCCCAGTTCTTTTTCAAAAGAACAAAGATGGATACCTGTAACGACGAATTCGCGGTAGCCCTTCTTCGCCATATCGGAGATCTCAGAAAGAACAGCCTCCCGCTTACGGCTCCGCACACGGCCCCGGGAATACGGGATGATGCAGTAGGTGCAGAAATTATTGCAGCCGTCCTCGATCTTGACAATGGCGCGGGTGTTTTCCTGATACGGCACAGAGCCGTACTCGAAAAAGCGCGTGCCCGCATCGAGGTCTTCCTGGTTATCTTCTTTCAAGTGGAGCTTTTCCATAAGTAGCGGTACGAGGGACGGACGGTCATCTGTTCCGACGATGATGTCGGCATCGGCCGAATCCCGGCACATCTGGGTATGACATCCCATGGCGACCACAATGGCATTCGGAGCCACACGGCGCGCTCTGCGGATCATCTGGCGGGACTTTCTGTCCGCTTCACCCGTGACGGCACAGGTGTTGATCACATACACATCACAGTTCTCATAATCTTCCGTCTCGACAAAGCCCTTTTCGGACAGCAGCTTACTGATCGCGGCCGTCTCATAGGAATTGACTTTGCACCCGAGAGTCTGGAAGTAAACTTGATAAGCCATATCGTACCTTTCGTCAAATTGATGAACATATTATACCGATAATCTCTTTTCTTTCAAACATTATCACATTGACAACGTTATGACCTGTGATAAACTATTCCCATAGTCATTTCGCACCCACAGGAGGAAACAGCATGGTTCGTTTTCCGATTCGCTTCCAATCTATCTCCGATGTCAAGGAATTTGTTCAGATCGTGAATTCCTATCCTTACGATGTCGATCTTTCCTCCGGACGCTATGTGGTAGACGCCAAGTCCATTATGGGCATCTTCAGTTTGGAACTTCAAAGCGCGATCAACCTCGAGATCCACAGCAATTCCTGCGATGATCTCGTAGATGCACTTTCTCCTTTCCGCGTCGAAGAGTGACGCGGTTTTCTTTTATTCCACGATAGAAAAATCGATGTGATGTGTGAGCGGGTCAGCGGAAGCGACCTGCACATTTACTTTGCGTCCGATCCGATAGACCGTACCGCGTGAGCCGCGTGCTTCCAGCTTTCTTTCATCAAATTCGAAATATTCATTCAGTGACGAAAACGGCACCATCCCCTCGATGGTGTTTTCAAGTTTTACGAAAATACCGGCCGGGCAGGCACCGGAGACCGTTCCCGGAAACTTCTCTCCCACATGGTCCATCATGTACTCGGCACATTTCAGATCGACAGATGCACGTTCCGCATCCACACTGTTTCTCTCCATCTCGGAACTGTGGAATGCCACATCCGCTACTTTTCCGGCAAAATACCTGGTCTGGTGCTTCTGATGCAGCCAGCTCTTGATGATCCTGTGGATGTAAAGGTCAGGATAGCGTCGGATCGGCGAGGTGAAATGGCAGTAATATTCGGAAGCCAGGCCGAAGTGACCGACGTTCTTTTCCGAATACTTCGCTTTTGCCATCGATCTTAAAAGCAGCTGGTTAAGTGCCGGCGCATATTCCTTATCGCTGATATCGTCGAGGAGCTCACTTAAGTAGAGCGGTGTCACCTTTCCGGCAAGGCGTCTGTTCTCCCCGAAAAGACGCGCCACGTGCATGAATTCCGCGATCTTCAGCTCATCAGGCTCCTCATGGATACGATAAACGAAGGGATACTCCATCTTGTCGAAACGCTCGGCGACCGCCTCATTGGCCGCGATCATGAACTCTTCGATGACACTGTGGATCTCATTGATCGGATAGGCATAGACATCCTTCGGCTTCCCTTCTTCATCCAGTTCCACATGGGTCTCCGGGAAAACAAAGTCGATGGTGCCTCTCTTCTTTCTCTTTTCCTTCAGGATGCGCTTTAATTCCAGCATCAGTTCAAACATCGGGGTCAGCGGGATATACTCCTCGATCGTCTTATTCTCGAAAAGGATACCGTTGATCTCGTTATAGGAAGTTCTCGCGTTGCTCTCGATAATACTCTCGTAGATCTCGCTGTCGAGGATCGTCCCGTCGGGGCCGATCTTCATTTCACAGGTCATGGTGAATCTCGGGAGATGCGGATTCAAGCTGCAGAGGCTGTTCGAAAGCCTCGGCGGAAGCATCGGAATGACGCGGTCAACGAGATAAACGGAAGTGCCGCGAAGTCCGGCTTCAATATCAAGTGGCGATCCATCCGTGACATACTCGGAGACGTCCGCGATATGTACCCACAAGCGGTAGCAGCCCTTTTCGAGCTTCTGGATAGAGATCGCATCATCTAAGTCCTTGGCCTCCTCGCCATCGATCGTGATGGTCTGAAGGGATCGAAGGTCTTTTCTTCCGTGAAGAAGGGCTTCCGATATCTCCTCTTCTGTCGGGGAAAGCGGAAGTGCAGATGCCTGTTCCATGACCGCGGCAGGAAATACCGGAGAAAGCCCGTACTGTCGGAGGATGGAAAGCATCTCCACATCGTTATTTCCGGGGTCACCGAGGACTTCCACGATACGGCCCTCGTACTCAGCGCGTTTGGCCGACGGATTTAATATCTCGCAGACGACCTTCATTCCGAAGGGCGCACCGTTCAGCTGATTTCTTCTTATAATGATCTGTCCGAAGGATGTTGCCGGATATCCCGGATCCGGGATGACTATACCGCCGTCTTTCGTCTCGCGCAGAAGTCCGACACACTGGTTCTCGAGAGCCAGCGGACCGACCGGCGGCATTTCGGCTACGGTAACATCACGGGACGGCGGAAGCTTCGATCTGGAATGCTCCTTCTTCCCGCTGGGTCTGATTTTGATGTGTCTTCGGTTATGTCTGCCCATTTTGCTTTCCTCCGTAGCTATTACTATGAAAAAAGGCTGCCGTCCGGTAAACCCGGTCAGCAGCCTTCGGATACTTGGTTGTGATGTGTCTTAGAAACCTCTTGCCAGGATCAGGAAGAGAACGATGGTCAGTACAGCAAACAGAACTGCTGTAAACAGCGTGATCTTCTTGAGCTTCTCGTCAAGAGTTCTGCCCTTCGACTTCTCGTAGAAGGAGTTTCCGCTACCGCCTACGATACCCATACCCTGGTCGTTACCCTCCTGGGACATGACCAGAACGATCAAAGCGATGCAGACAATAATATCGACACATGTAAGTATAACTGCTAACTTATTCATTATATCAGCCTCCAAGACTGTTCTCAAATCTAATAACCATCAAATAATATCACAAGAGTTTTTCCGAAGCAACAGTTATTTTCGATTCTTGATCAACTTAAATATTTCGCTTGCCGCAAACGGAATAAACGCAAGAAGAATGATCGGGATCCAGTAGACCGGAGCCAGCATGATATTGTCAAAGATGGAATTAAGGCCCGGGATGTAGATGACCGCCAGCAGCAGTCCGATGGAACCGGCTACCGAGATGTTCATGTACTTGTTGGTGAACACACCGAGCTTAAAGACACTGATACGTTCGGATCTTGCGCCATATGCACGGAAAAGCTCCGCCAGGATCAATGTGGCAAAGGCCATCGTTCTTGCGCCCTCGATCGGAGAAGCGGCATCCTTGAAGAATACGGTCAGTCCCAGAACGAATGCTGTAAATACTGCGGCGAAGATCGCGAGACTCTGTACAAGGATGCTGATCTTCATGGACTTGTTGATGATCGACTCGGATTTCTTTCTCGGCGGCTGCTTCATGATGTCCGGTTCACCCTTTTCTCTACCGAGAGCCAGAGCCGGGAAGCTGTCCGTCACGAGATTGAGCCACAAAAGCTGGATCGCGGTAAGCGGAGTCCCTATACCAGAAATGAGGCTTGCCGGGATCAGGGAGATCAGGAAGATCACGAGGATCTCACCGACGTTACAGGAAAGCAGGAATCCGACGAACTTGCGGATATTGCTGTAGATGATACGGCCTTCTTCGACGGCAGATACGATGGTCGCGAAATTGTCGTCGGTCAGGATCATGTCGGAAGAGTTCTTCGCGACATCGGTTCCCGTAATGCCCATCGCAACACCGATATCGGCGGACTTCAGGGCCATGGCGTCATTTACACCGTCACCTGTCATGGAAGCGATGTGGTCGTTTTTCTTAAGTGCATTGACGATACGCACCTTGTGATCCGGAGATACACGGGCGTAAACGTTTGTCGTCTCGCAGACAGTCTGGAAATCTTCATCGGAGACTTTATCGAGCTCCGCACCGGAAAGGCTTCCGGAAGTTTCATCCATCATACCGAGATCATTTGCGATCGCGACGGCCGTGTCTTTATAGTCACCGGTGATCATGACGGCACGGATACCTGCCTCACGGCAGATGGCCATTGCGTCCTTGACCTCCGATCTGGCCGGGTCGATCATGCCGACGAGACCGATGAAGCACATATTTTCTTCATGAGCGAAGTCTGCCTCGATCTCTGTCTTTCCTTCAAATTCGCGGTAGGCAAATGCCAGAACACGAAGAGCTGTCGTCGCATATCCGTGGTTGGTCTCGATGATACGGTTCTTGATCTCGTCTGTCATCGGGACTTTCTTCTGTCCGTCAAAATACTCGACGCAGCGGTTAAGAACGATATCCGGCGCACCCTTTGTGAAAGATACGATCGCACCCGGAATAATATTCGGGTGATATGTGGTCATCATCTTACGGTCGGAGTCGAAAGGAAGCTCCGCGATACGCGGGAATACCTTATTCGTCTCTTCCTTCGGAAGTCCGGACTTCGCACCGAGTGCGATGAGGGCAGCCTCGGTCGGGTCACCGATGCAGGAATAACGTCCGTCTTCACCCTTCGGGGTCACGGCGTCGCTGCAGAGGACGCAGGACTGAAGGAGTCTTAAAAGCTTGGCATCCGGCGTGATCTTCGCGCCGTTTTCGTCCTGGATCTGGCCTTCCGGCGCATAACCGATACCGGTGACATCATAGGACTTCTCACCGTCATAGACTTTTCGGACGGTCATCTCGTTCTGCGTAAGTGTACCGGTCTTATCGGTGCAGATGACATCGACACAGCCCAGTGTCTCTACCGCGAGAAGACGGCGGACGATCGCGTTCTTGCTGGCCATCTTCGTCATGCCGAGAGCAAGTACGATGGTTACAACAGCGGCGAGTCCCTCAGGGATCGCAGCGACTGCGAGGCTGACGGCTGTCATGAGTGCCTCATCCCAGGCTTCTTTCTGAACGAAAACATCGACGACGAAAACGATCAGGCAGATCGCGATGCAGACGATACCCAGGATCTTACCCAGTGTATTTAAGTTCTTCTGAAGAGGTGTATCTTCGTTATCGATCGAGGAAAGACGGTTCGCGATCTTACCAAGCTCGGTATTTCCGCCCGTCTCCACTACGATACCGCGGCCACGGCCGTAAGTTACGGCGGTGCCCATATAAAGCATATTCTTTCGATCACCGATGCCGCAGTCCTCTTCAAGAACTACGTTCGCATCCTTATCTACCGGAACGGATTCACCGGTCAGGGAAGCTTCTTCGACCTTCATGGAGCTTGCTTCCGTAAGACGGATATCGGCGGCGACCAGGTCACCGGCATCGAGTACGACGACATCACCCGGGACCAGCTTATCGGAATCGATCATCTGCTGCATATTGTCACGGATGACCTTTGCCTGCGGGGAGCTCATCTTCTTTAATGCCGCGATAGCTTCATCCGCTTTACCTTCCTGGTATACACCGAGGACAGCGTTGATGATGACGATCGCCAGGATGACGATAACATCGATCCATCCGGAAAAGCCGCCTTCCTTTACCGCCATGATCGCGGAAAGGACAGCCGCACCGATCAGGATCAGTACCATGGCATCCGCAAACTGCTGCAGGAATCTCTTCCAGAGAGGGACCTTCTTTTCCTCTCCGAGAGAGTTCGGTCCGTATTTAAGTAATCTTTTATCCGCTTCGCTCTTGGTCAGACCGGCTTTGACGTCAGTCTCGAGAGTCTCAACGACACTTTCGGTCTTCATTGAAAAGGGATGATTCATATAGATACCTCCACTTAGATCATCAGAATGCTCTCAAAAATATAACATAATAAGAAATTATAAGGAAGCGGATTTCTAAAATTCCCATGATTCTATTTCATCGAAAATTCAGAAATAGATTTTTCGGAGGAAAAACAAAAGGGACCGTTTCTACTGAAACAGTCCCTGTTTGGTGCCCAGAGTCGGAATCGAACCAACGACACGGGGATTTTCAGTCCCCTGCTCTACCGACTGAGCTATCTGGGCAAATGATAATCGGTCCTTTGTGGACCGATCATCTGGCGACGCAGAAGGGGCTCGAACCCTCGACCTCCAGCGTGACAGGCTGGCATTCTAACCAACTGAACTACTGCGCCATAGTGGTGGAAGATACAGGGCTCGAACCTGTGACCCCCTGCTTGTAAGGCAGGTGCTCTCCCAGCTGAGCTAATCTTCCATCTATTTTGCCGGGGCGCTTTTTCAAGCGCAAGAAGAAGTATACCGAAACAGCGTATAGTTGTCAACAAGAATTCCCAAAAAAGAAGAAGTTTTTTTCTTATTCGGAAAAAGCACCATTCCCTAGGCGTTTCGGTGCTTAAAACTGCTGATCCTTGATAAAACCCGTAATCGTCACGATGGCTACTTTGTTCCCGAGATCATCGCTGATCTCGATCTCATAAAAACACGTGCTTCTTCCGGACTTGATGCATTTGGCCGTACTTAAGAGCGTATCTCCCTTGCATACTCCGATAAATGAGATATTACTGGAGATCGATACCGTCATGTGCCCGCCGAAATTGGCAGCCACCGCAAACGTTAGATCCGCGAGCGTAAAGATCGCACCGCCCATGACACCTCCGGCCGCATTTTTGTGGATCGGAGTGATCTTCATGCTGCATCTGCAGACCTTATCCCCTGCTTCTTCGATGACCACACCCGCTGCTTCCGTGGCGAAACGGTCATTGGCAAAAGTCTCTCTTGCCCATTTCAGATCTCTGGTTTCCATACTTTTCTCCTTTATAAGAGATATTTCATAACACATTCTACAATAAAAACGGTGCAGCAGGCACCGATCGCCACCGTAAGAAGCTTCTTTTCCATAAAAGAAAGGATCACGGCAACAGCAAGTCCCAAAAGCGCCGAGACCAGATACCCCGTGGAATAGAAGATCGCCGGGATCGTCATCGCCGACAAAACAGCGTACGGGATATAGTAGAGGAAAGACCGGATAAAACGGTTCTCGATCTTTTCACGACAGAGGACGAGCGGCAGCACACGGATCAGATACGTGACACCGGCCATAACGAGCAGATAGAGGAAGAATACATCGGTACGGATCATGCCGGCACCTCCTTCTTCTCCTCTTCAGGAATCTTCTCATCCGGGATCGGGGCAACAGCCGCAAAAAGCAGACCGGAGACCAGTGCGCAGATGATGATGGCAATGCCCGAAGACACCTTTGAAAGAACCGGAATATAGTAGAACGCGGAAGAGAGCACCATCGCCAGAAGACAGCAAAGTGCCACAGAATGGTTCTTTTTCGACGGAGGGATAATGATCGCCACAAACATCGAATAAAGCGCGATGCCCAGGGCCGAGACCACCATATCCGGAAGGATATCACCCGCAAGAGCTCCGAGGGCCGTGCCGATTGTCCAGCCCCAGAACGGAGAGGTCATAAGGCCCAGGAAATACGGTGTCTCCACCTCATCTTTCTGACTGATCGCCACGGCGAAGATCTCGTCGGTTACGCAGAATGCCATGACAAATCTGTGCAGGAGCTTCACGCGCGGGCTCAGTTTCTGCGAAAGAGAGACCGACATCAGGGAATAGCGGAGATTGATGACGAACTGCGTCAGCACCATCTCGATGAGCGGAAGCCCGGCCGCGATGATCGGAACACCGGCCAACTGTCCCGCCGAGGTGACATTGGCCATGGAGATCATGATGACCTGCCAGATCGAAAGGCCGGAACTTACGGCGAAGATACCGAAAGCAAAGGAAACAGACAGGTATCCCAGACAAATGGGGAACCCGTCTTTGAGACCGCGTAAGAATAGGTTTTTCGAACTCACTTTCGAAGCCGACCTCACTTTACCGAGAAACGATAGCCGCAAAGGAAGCCCTTGACCTCGTCCTTATCGATCACGGCAGAGGCGAAATGACTGTGGTGGATCGCATCCGGGAACATCTGTGTTTCCAGACAGATCGCTTCGTACGGATTATAGTGGATGCCGCCCTTGCCGTCTTCGTCAAGGTTGCATGCACAGTAGAGCTGGACGCCCGGGAAGTTGGTAAGCACTTCCATCTTTCTTCCGCTCTTTTCGGATTCAACAGATGCGACCAGAGATACCTGATCCTGCGTCGTCTTAAGCACATAGTTGGAATCCGCACCCTTGCTGCAGTTGAGCTGCGGATTGGAAGAGGTCTTCACGAGGACTCTCTCTGTCGGTGTCGGTGTTCTGAAATCGAACTCCGTTCCGGTCACGTCGATGAACTTGCCGTTCGGGACATTATCCATATCCTTTTCGGTGAGCTGGTCGGAATCGATCCACAGGAGCTGCTCGCCGATCCGGCCGGCTGCCTGACCGTCGATATTGAAGTAGGAATGGTTCGTCGGAGCGAAGATCGTCTTCTTATCGGAGACTGCACGGTAGGTGATGATGAGCGTGCCGTCTGTCGCCCATGTGTAAAGGACCTTCATGTCCATGTTTCCCGGAACGCCGCAGACACCGTCCGCCAGAAGGAAGGAAAGGAGCACGCCCTCCGTCTCGACTGTCCAGTCGTTTTTGATCTTGAGATCATCGATGAAAGCCTGTGCTTCTTCTCTGCTGATGAGTTTTCCGTCCCAGAAGCTGTTCTGGAAGTTGCCCGGACCGCCGTGAAGGTTGTTCTCGCCTTCATTCTTCGGGAGCTGGTAATCCACGCCGTCGATAGTAAAAGATCCGCCCTTGATGCGGTTCGCGGTACGTCCGATAATGGAGCCGTGACCGGATCCGGAACCCATATATCCTTCGATATTATCAAAGCCCAGCATGACATCGCCCAGTTCTCCGTCCTTATCCAGGACATTCAGCGTATGGATCGCCGCGCCGTACTCGATCACGGAGAAACTTTCGCCATTCGGACGCGTAATGATAAATTCACTGACTTGTTTTCCGTCTTTTGTCGTATCAAAAAGAACTTTTTCTGCTGCCATGGGGCTCACCTCACATATGTTTTTATACCGCTACTATTATTGCGTCAGATCAACTGGAAAGTCAATGCGGAATCTGTTAGAATACCTTTTAATTTCAGAGCATTTCAGAACGCGCAGCTCACCTTGGAGGAAGCTCTTTATGAACGCAAAATGGCGCAAATTCCTGTCTTATTACCGTCCTTACATGAAAGGCTTTATCGCCGACATGGTCTTCGCGCTGGTAGGAGCTGCCACTTCCCTCATTATCCCGCTCATCATCCGTTACATCACAGGAACGGTCCTTCTCGAAGGCTTTGTCAATGCGCAGCAGACCATTATCGTTCTTTCTCTTGTAATGCTGGGTCTTCTCGCTGTGGATTTCGGCTGCAACTACTTCATCGCCTATGTCGGACACATGGTCGGCGCCCGTATGGAATATGACCTGAGAAACGAGCTTTTCACGCATTATCAGAAGCTGTCTTTCCGGTTCTACGACGACCAGAAGGTCGGTTCTCTCATGTCCCGCGTGACCAATGATCTTTTCGAGATCACCGAGCTTTACCACCATGGTCCGGAAGATCTCATGATCTCAGCCATCAAGCTTTTAGGCTCCGTCGTGATCCTCTGCATGATCAATGTAAAGCTTGCGGCTGTGGCACTTTTGCCCGTCCCTTTCATGATCGCCTTCGCTTCTGTTTTAAACCGGAAGATGAAGCGCACGTTTAAGAAGAATCGTGAGCGCATCGCCGAGATCAACACCCGGATGGAAGACAGTCTTTCCGGCATCCGCGTCGTCAAGTCTTTTACCGGTGAGGATATGGAGATCCATAAGTTCACAGAGGGAAATGATCTCTTCCTTATGAGCAAGCGCGACAACTACCGCTACATGGCTATCTACCACGCCGTTCTCTGGTGTACCACCGGTCTTATCACCGTGGCTGTCGCCGCCATCGGCGCGCTCATGATCGGCAAAGACCAGCTGACCCTTCAGGATCTCATCGCCTTCCTGCTTTACGTCAACAACTTCACTGAGCCGATCCGAAAGCTCGTCAGTTTCACTGAGCAGTTCCAGAACGGCATGAGCGGGTTCGAGCGCTTCTACGAGATGATCTGCATCGATCCGGATATCGAAGACGCCCCGGATGCGAAGGAACTTTCTGATGTCAAAGGCGATATCGACTTTACCGACGTCACCTTCTCCTACGGAGGAAACCCGACGCGTGAGGCCAATGTCTTTTCCCATCTGAATCTCCACATCGATGCAGGCGAATATGTCGCACTCGTCGGTCATTCCGGCGTCGGCAAGACCACAATCTGCAGCCTGATTCCGAGGTTCTATGAACCCACGGAAGGTAGAATAACGATCGACAGTACCGACATCACTTCGGTGACCCAGAAGTCGCTTAGGCAGAAGATCGGCATCGTCCAGCAGGACGTATATCTTTTTGCCGGCACTGTTTTGGAAAATATCCGTTACGGACGTCCCGATGCAACCTTCGAGGAAGTCGTTAATGCCGCCAAACGTGCCAATGCCCACGAGTTCATCATGGAGCTTCCGGACGGCTATGACACCGATATCGGTCAAAGAGGCGTCAAGCTCTCCGGTGGTCAGAAACAGCGTATCAGCATCGCAAGAGTTTTCTTAAAAGATCCGCCGATCCTGATCTTCGACGAGGCAACTTCCTCTCTCGACAACGAAAGCGAGAAGGTCATTCAGGATTCTCTTGAGGAACTTGCAAAGGACAGAACGACGCTCGTCATCGCTCACCGCCTGACGACGATCCAGAACGCCAAGCGCATCCTGGTGCTGTCGGAAAACGGAATCGAAGAAGAGGGTACCCACGAGGAACTTCTAAAAAAGAACGGAACCTACGCCAAGCTGTATCACACAGCGACATAAGTTCCGCGTAAAACCAGGTTATTTAACGGGGTCAGTTTGTCTGAAGGATATCGGCGAACTGGCCCTGTACCACTTTCTGAAGATCCAGTGGTGAAAGATGGATCTGTGTCCCGAGCATGCCGCCGCTGACAATGATCGTATCGAAAAGCTGCGCCGTTTCATCGATCACGGTCGGATACTTTTTCTTCATGCCGATCGATGTCACGCCCCCGCGAATATACCCCGTGACCGCCATGATGTCTTTGACATGCACCATCTCAAGGGACTTCTCCCCTACCGCGCGGGCCGCTTTTTTCATATCGACCTCTTCTGCGATCGGGATCACGAAGACGAAGTAGTTCTTCGACTTTCCCTGCATAACGAGCGTCTTAAAAGAGCTTTCGTACGGCTGACCTAACATATCTGCGATGTGCACGCCGTCGATAAACTCGTCGCAATCGTAGTAGAAAGGCTCGTACGGGATCTTCTCCTTATCCAGGATTCGCATGGCATTGGTCTTATTTTCTTTCTTCATATATCTTCTCCAGAAGCAATCAGGAATAAAGTGTCCAGAGTCTGTCCGCAATATCCGAAGACATCGGGCGTTTCGTTGTTCCGGCCAGCGGCTGGATGTTCGAAAGGACGATGATGACTCTTCTCGTCTTAGAATCCACACGGACACATGTGTTATAACCGAGCGTCATTCCGGAATGCTCGATATAGCCGCTATAGATATTCCATCCGTATCCATATCCGAAAGATCCTCCGTCAAGGATCTTTTTCCAACTCTCCGGAGAAAGAAGAGCGCCGTCCATCACGCACTTTTCCCAGTCCCAAAGGCCATTTGCGGTTCCGGTCATGACACCGGCAGCAAAACTGATCGACGGATCCTGAGAAGGAAGATCATATTTCATCAGTCCCAGGTCTGTTCTTCCGCAGGAAGTCAGATGGTCGATATCCGGATAGATCTCTTTCAGGGAAAGCGGCTCAAGGATATTCTTTCGAATATACTCGTCATAGGACATTCCGCTAAGCTGCTCGATGATCATGCCGAGAAAATAGTAATTCGTATTGGAATACTCATACTGCGATCCCGGCGCAAAGTTCAGCGGCAGTAAAGAAATACTATTAACCAGCTCCGACTTGACGACCGGTGTGGTCACGACTTTCCGAAGTGTATCTTCCAGATAAATAAGATCTGATAGGGAAAGACCCTGAAAGTCCAATGAGATACCAAGGGCTCCGGTATAAAGATAATCCGGGATACCGGAAGTCATATTGAGCAGCTGGTGGATCGTGATCTCCCCCGCATGCGAATACTCCGGCAGATACTTGTCGAGCTTATCGTCCGTACTGAGTTTTCCCGCTTCTTCCAGCTGCATGATGGCAATCGCCGTAAACTGTTTCGTGATGGAACCGAACTCGAAAACAGTATCCATCTTATTGGCGATGCCGTTTTCGCGGTCAGCAAGCCCTCCTACATATGAATAGAGGATCTGGTCACCTTCCGCGGCCAGGACCACGCCATCAAAATCGATGGCCGTCATATAGTCATCTGCAGTGGAGACAGAAAAAGAAGAAGGAGCATCATAACTTTCTGATGCAGAAGGCTTTTCCTGACTTTCCGTCGTGCTCTCCGTAGTACTTTCCGTAGTACTTTCAGAAGTCTCTTCCGATGGCTCCTCTGTGGGTTCCTCAGGAAGCGTCGTCTCCGTAGTCGTACTGCTCGTTTTTTTCGATTTCTTTTTCGTTGTCTCTTCTTCTTTTTTCCCGCAAGCACAAGCAAAAGCTATTGACAATGCCAATAGCCCCGCGAGAAATGCTTTCACATTTGATTTCATCTTATTCCTCTACTTCATTGATCTTCTTGTAGAAGCGGTTCTTCTTCAGAGCCTTGTAATCGCTCTTCTTCATGCCGGAAGCAACCGGAAGGACTTCCCCGGAGTTCTTATCTTCGAGAACAAGATCCCAGAGCTTCTGTGCCTTATGGTTGATGCCCTTCGGAACCAGATTCGTGGTCGGAGCGGTCTGATCCTTTACGATCTTCTTTGCTTCTTTCTTGCCTTTTTTGTCGAACTTGTCGCCACTGAAGCATACCGGGCAGAAATGATAGAAATCAGAGCCCATCGGCAACAGCGGGATATAATCGATATGTCCCCACTTATTGAACTTTACATAGGTCTCCTGATAGACCTTATGGCAATAGGAACACTCCTTAGGCTCACCTTTCGGGCCATACACCTTTTTGAAAGATCTCACACCATAATAATAAACAGCCATAATACACTCTCCCTACATATAAATAATTCTGATGAATCGTATTTATGATTTTCGCACACAAAGGCAATCATTACAATGTTTTTTATTATTTTTTTCATTTGAAAAAACACCATTGTGATAAAATGAAATCAGTAGCCAATGGAGGAACGGACATATGTTTTTTATCTTTACTTCTTTTGAGTATTCGAACAAGGCGACCGCCTTTGCGATCCTGATGGATCTCATCGCATATGTGCTCGGTCTCGGCGCTTTTGTCCTCTTCGTTCTGGCTGTCTGGAAAGGCCCTCTTTTTATCCTTTTCGGATTCCTTTCCATTATTCTTGCGATCTTCTTTTATTTCTTCATGGGACATGTCATCGGCAGCAAGATCGCGAAAAAAGATTTTCAGAAGAAGATCCGCACCAACGCCATCGTAGGCTATAACTATGTAAATGACGGTCACGCCACTTATGACGAGATCGCCGCGATCAACCCGGCTTTTGCGAACACTTACGAAGTCAACGCCTTCGGTAAGCTTACCCACCGGAAGAAATGAAAGGAGCCCCGCCTTTATGCCGATCATCACAATATCGCGCCAAATGGGCAGTCTCGGCGATGAAGTCGCTTCCGCTCTGAGCAGCAAACTCGGGTGGGAACTCATCACGCGCGATCTTCTGATGGGCAAATTCTTCCCTGACCTTCAGGAAGACCAGCAGGCACGCCTCCTCGAGAGCGCCAAATTCTATCTTTCCGAATACAAAGACGGTAAGAGCTTTAAGGAAGTTCTTTCCGAATCGCTTCACGCTATGGCAGAAAAGGCCCCGGCCATTCTCATGGGTTTTGGCTCCCAGCTTCTTTTCTCGAACTATGACAGTGCCATCCATGTCCGTATCGTCGCTTCGGATGAGACGCGTCTGGCCCGCATCGAAAAGCAGTTTCAGCTGCCGGAAAGCGCCGCACGCGAGCTTCTTGCCTCCACGGACAGAAAGCATAAGAGATTCGTTTCCCATGTTTTTTCCGTGGACTCGACAGATTTCAGCCTTTACCATCTCATTCTGAATACAGACTATATGTCTGTCGATGAATGTGTCGCCACGATCCTAGCGACCTTCCACGAGCATGAACTTCGCGTCCGCATCAAGACGGAGACGAAGAAGGAAGGCTCGGTAAATCACCAGACCTCCCTTCCCGTCTTTAAAAATCCATCGGAAGCGGAGTTTGCCAAGATCCTCGATATGTATCACATAGACTGGAAATATGAACCGAAGACCTTCCCTGTCGAATGGGACAGCGAAGGAAATGTCACTCTGGCCTTCAGCCCGGACTTCTATCTTCCGAGATTCGACACGTATCTCGAACTGACGACGATGAACCAGAAATACGTAACGAAAAAGAACAGAAAACTCAAGAAGGTCAAGGAGCTTTACCCCGGTACCTCCATCAAGATCGTGTATAAGAAGGATTTCCAGGAACTTGCCGAGCGGTTAAAGGCTTTCAGTTTTCCTGATGCCTCGCCAAAAGATCCGGAAAACAAAGATGCCGAGTAATTAATGCGCAGAAAGTGAGGGATCATCCATGGATGAGGTCCGCTACAAGAAGATCATATACACAGAAGAACAGCTGAACGAGAGGATCCGTGAACTCGGAAAGCAGATCACCTCCGACTATAAGGATCAGGAGCTCGTGATACTCGGCGTTTTAAAGGGCTCCCTTTTCTTCTTTACCGATCTGGCGCGCGCCATCGATCTTCCTCTTCAGCTCGACATGATCGCCATCGGCAGCATACCGGATATGACCAGCAGTACCGGTATCGTCCGGATCACGAAGGATGTGGATGTCAATATCACCGGAAAGCACGTCATCGTCGTAGAAGACATCATCCGCACCGGACTTACCACCGCTTATCTCCTTCAGACGCTGGAGGCCAGAAAACCTCTTTCGATCGAAGTATGCACGCTTTTATATAATCCCGAAAGGCAGCTTATCGATCTGCCCGTCAAGTATTACGGTTTTGAGGTCGACCGTTCCTGGCTTCTCGGATATGGCATGGATGCCAACGAATACGGAAGAAATCTCCCCTTTATCGCGGAAATGGAGCATTAAAAAACGGAGACCCGTTTCCGGCTCTCCGCAAGATCATAAATAATGAGGACAAATAATAGCTCCAGCGAACCAACCTTCCATCCAATTCCACCGGTCGCCCTTTATTAACTGCGAACCTCTGCAATCCTGCCGATCACCCTCTTCTTGGAATTACTCAGAAGCCCGATCTCTCAAGCTGCCTTTCCAACCATTCCGATCTTAAAACGATTCCGTAACCCGCGGCCTCTTTTCCGCCAGATCTCCGATCCTACTCCCCGGTAACGACCCCATGCCGTATACCCTCTTTCGAACCAGAACTCTCAACCTACTCAGTTAAGACCCGTCGTCTTCATTTTAAGTGGCCCGTAAGCCATGGTCATCTACCTGACCTGCGACTTGTGTCCGCCATCGCGTACCGTCAATCGCTGTTCGCTCTCCACTCATATCGTGCTATGGCTCTAACGGTTCCGATCTCCCCCGCTTCTCCGACCTCACTGGATCCGATCCCGCGGCTTCCATCTTCGTTTCCTGACCACTTTCTGGTCTTTCTGTTTTTCTCAACCTCGCCTTGTGCATTCACAAGTGGCGGCTCTCCGTCTAGGACTTGGTGTGAACCCGTATTCCCTGGAGCTAGTTTCAGTATAACATGGATTATAAAGTTGTCAACATTTCACACCACGAAACGGACGAAATCCTCAGACGATTTATACACTTTGCACAAAACGTTACGTTTAGATTACAGCGTGTTACACGCCGGTTACGAAAACCCCTGTCATATGGGGGTTTGCTGTTTTATCATTTCACTTCGGAAAGAAAAAAGGGAACATCTTCCCCCATGAAAAAACCATCTTAAGCCCTTGAAATGTTTACACTTTTGTCATATTTTTTCCATGACAAGAATGTCACAGCGATCGGGATTCCTTGTGATAAAATATACCTAACAATTCATCGGAGGCGCATAGATGAAAAAATGGCTCAGGCAGGTCAACCGCGGCGCAATACTTCTTGTGATCGTGTTATTGGCTGTGTTTGTTTACCTTATAATCGACGCAGAAAAAACGAGTAAAGATAAGAAGACTCTTACGCAGATCAGCGAGAAGTATATCCGGGATTCCTATATTCTTTACCAGTGTCCGGAAGATCTGGATTTCTGGAGCGATGAAGCGTCATTACTTCAGGATCTTCCCGCGCTTCTTTTGACTCAGGCCGAGCCGCTGAATCAGTATTTCTGCGACAACGAGGCGGTAAGAAATGAGCAGGTCTCTTTAGCATGCCAGTTCTATATTGCGTTTTATCGTGCCGAACGACTTCCGATCACCTGTACCAGAGTCCCTACTTCTATCAAGATCGAAGAGGTATATCACGATTCGGCGAGTATCTTCGTGACTGTCGAAAACACTTTCGAATATGTTGATATGTCAGGAAGACAGTCGACTTTCAGCTATACTTCTTCCGATACACTCTCCTTCTTAAAGCAGGATGGTGAGTGGAAACTGCTGGTCGATAATTCGGATCTGGATGAATTGAGTTATTATTGATGACAACCCCGAAAAGGAGTGAAGATATGCCTTCTGAAGAAAAAGCACCGGCACTGCAGATACAAAATGTTACCAAGACCTTCGGCAAGAAAACTGCCGTAGATAAGGTCTCTTTTGATCTGTTTCCCTGCGAGGTATTTGGTTTTCTCGGTCCGAACGGTGCGGGTAAAACAACGATCATAAAAATGGTCATGGGTTTTGTCCGGCCGGACGAAGGTACGATCATCATCAACGGATATAACCGGCAGACGCACTACGAATCGGCCATGTCCTCCATTGGAGGCATCGTGGAAAACCCGGAAATGTATGAATCTCTTTCCGCAAGACTTAATCTTCAGATGTACGCCAGACTTCATAAAGGCGTCACCAAAGAGAGGATCGACGAAGTCATTGAGCTCGTTGGTCTTACGGAACGTGCCAATGATGCCATTAAAAAGTATTCTCTCGGCATGAAGCAGAGGATCGGTCTGGCACAGGCGCTCCTTCACCATCCGAAGGTACTGATCCTGGACGAACCTACTAATGGACTCGACCCTGCCGGCATCCACCAGCTCCGCGACATCTTAAAGCAGCTGGCCCATGAAGAAGGTATTGCCGTTATGGTCTCCAGCCATCTTCTTTCCGAAATGCAGCTGATGTGTGACCGTATCGGCATTATCAATCACGGCAAACTTCTTCAGATCTGTACGATAGATGAACTGATGCATAAGGCTCAGAGTTCTTCCATCTACCGGATCAAAACATCAAATCCTGCCAAAGCCAAAGAGATCCTTTCCGAGAAATACGATAACCGGATCTCCAATGTAAATGACGATACTCTCGATATCGAGATCGAGGAAGACCAGATCAACGAATGTGTCCGTACTCTTGTTTCCTCCGGATCGGATATCCTTGGTGTCCAGAAAGTTGAATCCTCTCTGGAAGAAGCCTTCCTGGAGATCACGGGAGGAGGTATCCGCATTGAGTAAGATCGCCGCCCTTTATACAAACGAAATGATCAAACTCTCCAGGAAAATATCTGCCTGGATCCTGATCAGCCTGATCGTAATCTCCTCCATCGCGATTCCGGCACTCGTGAAGAACCTGTTTCTGGAAAGTGCCTCATACGATATGTACGAACCGATCGACAAGACGAGGATCACAAAAGAGAGGGATTCTGTAAAGAACGCCATCGGTGATCCCGACATTTACGTCGAACATCAGACGCTCCGTTTTACGGTCGGAGATAAGGTCGAAGAGATCTTCGCCACGAAACTCAATCTCTATGAAGAAGACGGATCGATCAATAATTATGCCCATCTGGCCTGCTATAACGCGATCCTGGCCAACTACAATTTTGACCGCTACCCGATCAACGATACCTTCCTTGCCAAGTATGCTTTTGTCGAGTATCAAAACGCATATCTGGAATTGTGTTATTTGAACAGGTCTTTTTTCTCCGCGAGAGACAACGCATGGTATATGTCATATGTTGAGGCTACAGAGAATCTCGACCTGGCGAAAAAAGCTTTTTTCGAGCATGACTTCAGTTCTTTCGTCTCTTATCTGGATACTAAGAAGGAAGACACGTACATGGACCCTTCTATTATCCGCAAGATCGCATCTCTCGACCCGAAGGGCGAGCTTTCTATCCTAGAGGCCGAACAGATCATTGATGCGATCTATGATGCCAGAGAATATCAGCATTATCTTGAGATCGGAGCCGAATATGTCGAAGGCGTTTATATCCCTCTGACTGCAAATAGAAGGACGCAGATCGAAAACTCTCTGATGATCCTCAACTACCAGATCGACAATACCTGTCTGATCAGCAGCAGAGACCAGGCCGCGGCTCAGTCAAAGCAGTTCGCGCAGAAAGCAGGCCGTTTCCTTCTGGTGATCCTGCTCATTATCATCGCCGGCTCGAGCATCTCCCAGGAAATGGCGACCGGATCGATCAAGTCACTGATCATCGCCCCGGTCAAGCGCTGGAAGATATTTACGGCAAAGCTGCTTTCGCTTTTCACGTGGCTTATCCTCGGAAGTCTTCTTATTACTGCGCTCACCACGCTATCTACGATGATGAGTTTTGGAGCGTCTTCCCTTCCGCCTTACTATTTCGTCCGTGACGGAGCGATCAAGACGATCCCGCACTTCCTGTTCTCGCTCCTTTATTTCCTGGTGGATAACATCTCGCTTTTCGTATACCTGCTTCTCGCGTTCATGATCTCATGTCTTACCAAGAACACAGGTATTGCCGTAGGTGTTTCTACGGGACTCGTCCTGACTTCCAGCTTTACGTCCTATTTTGAGATGGTATTCGGTCATCACAGATGGATCGATTTCCTTCCGTTCTCGAATATGGATCTGGTATCCAAGATCTTCCCGTATTTCTCGTTCAGCGGATATCTCGACTCTGAAAATGCCGGTTTCTTTGGTATAGCGCAGGGAAATACTCTGCCTCTGTCTTTCTCTGCCACCTATCTGGCAGTCCTGGTATTCATCATCCTTCTGATCGCATTCGACGCCTTTAACCGGAAAGATATCCAGTAAGATCTATTCTTGAAAAGCACGCCCCTGAACGATGTCATGTAAGCGGAAATACTGATCGATGCTGTTGCGCACGAGACGTTTATTACTCACCCACATGGGCGCGATGAGTGCTTTCTTTGCACCATCACCGCTCATCCTGTAAACGACGATATCCGGGCGAAGATGCTCGATCGCCTTTCCGAGGAGCTCGATGTACTGTTCCATCTGAAGAAGCGGGAACGGTTTCTCCTCAAACTCTTTCCCCAGATCCGTCCCCTTCAGAATATTGAGGTTGGCGATCTTGATCCCGTGAACAGGAAGCGCACAGATATGGTCGATCGTCGAAAGCATCATCTCTTCGGTTTCTCCCGGAAGATCGAAGATCACATGCACGATCACCTCGAGGTTCCCACCGATCTTCGAAAGGCGCATCACGGCTGCATCAAAAACAGGAAGAGCATATCCTCTTCTCATCCATTCCGCGGTCTCTTCATGGATCGTCTGAAGACCCAGTTCGATCCAAAGATGCGTCTTCTGCGAAAGATCCGTAAGGATCTCATACATCCTCTCACTGATCGCATCCGGACGGGTGGCAATAGACAATCCGACCACCTCCGGATCCTGGATCGCCTCCTCATACTTTTGCAAAAGCGAGCCTTCGTCTCCGTAGGTATTCGTAAAGTTCTGAAAATAGGCGATATACTTGCCGGATCCGACCTTGGAAGCGACTTTCTTCTTTGCCTCCCTGATCTGATCAGTTATCGAAAGAGATCTGTCGGCGGCAAATTCTCCGGACCCTGAACCGCTGCAGAATATGCATCCTCCGGTCCCGACCGTTCCGTCTCTATTGGGGCAGGTACAACCGGCATCAAGCGCAATGCGGTACACTTTCTCCCCGAAAAGGGACCGGTAGTATTCATTTGCGCTCAAATATCTCACAGATCCTCCTTAAACCCGCCGTGCGGATGGTCTTCCCGGTCGCCGGGGCATAGGTCGTCCTTACCCTCCATCTGCGTACCCCGCATAACGATATTATACCCGTATCTGGCGCGAAGTCCGTCAATCGTCTGATTCACTTTATCGTCTTTTTGGATCTTCTCGACATTTTCGAAGATCGTCATCTGGTGATAATCCTCTTCATCAGTCAGATGAGTCGTCCTGACTCCGAAGCTTCGTAGCGGAGCATGCCAGTCATAGCTCTCATCGAAAAGCTCCATCGCCAGTTTCGCGATCTCTTTTTCATCGTTGGTCTCTCTCGGCAGGCTTCTTTGTTTCTCATAGGACTGAAGGTCCGTATCTCGAACCCAGATCGTCACCGTACCTGCATAGAAGTGATGCTTCCGCAGTCTTCCCGCGACCTGGGCGGAAAGCGTACAGATCACTTTCCAGACATCCTGGCGGTTACACATATCTCTCGGGGTCGTCGTGCTGTTCCCTATCGATTTTAACGGCCGTGTATACGACGCCGGTGAGACCGGATCGTCTTCAAGGCCGTTGGCACTCCTCCAGAGTGCATGCCCGTTTTTCCCTAAAACAGAAATAACGAAATCCGGAGAAAGGGCCGCGAGATCTCCGATCGTACGTACATTCATCTTCGAAAAAGCCGCATTCGTCGCCCGTCCCACGTAAAGCAGATCACTGACCGGAAGCGGCCAGACGATCTGCCGGAAATTCTCCTTCGTGATCTCCGTCGTCGCGTCCGGCTTCTTATAGTCCGACCCGAGTTTGGCGAAGGATTTATTGAAGCTGACACCCACAGAACAGCTCAGTCCGAGCTCTTCCTTTACGCGTTTCCTGATCTCGTCAGCGATCTGCCTCGGCGTCCCCAGTGTCGATCCCGTGATATCGAGCCAGCACTCATCAAGGCCGAAGGGCTCGACTTTATCGGTATACTGCAGGAAAAGTTCCCTCGTTCTGTCGGAAAAGTACACGTACTGATCGAAGTGCGCAGGCACGACCAGAAGTCCGGGGCATTTCTGCTTCGCCTGCCAGATCGCCTCGGCCGTCTTGACACCGGCTTTCTGGGCCAGAGGATTCTTGGCCAGGATGATCCCGTGCCGCTCTTTACTGTCTCCGCCGACTGCCATAGGAATATTCCGCCACTCGGGATGACTTCTCATCTCGACGGAAGCGAAGAAACAGTTCTGATCCACATGCAGGATATTGCGCTCCACCGGTACCATTTCCCCTTTCATAAACGTTTGTTCGCTTTTCATCATATCACACAAAAGAGCATTTTGCTATCCGTTTACAAAAACTACATCTTTTCTTCGCTTTTCCACTTTAATTTTGCATTTGATAATTGTATAATGTCAAAGACACAAGTTTTTTTGTAGTTGTAAATTTTGGGGGTCCCGAAGACCGGGACATTGACATTTGTAAAGGATGGTGCAAAAAATGGCCAAACATCGTATTCTGCTGGTTGATGATGATACTGACATTCTCGAGATCAACCGATCATTTCTGACGAACGAGGGCTACGACGTAAGTGTTGCAACGAATATCGCCCAGACACTTCAGAAGGTAGAAACAAACTCCTATGACTGTATCGTACTGGACATCATGCTTCCGGATGGAAATGCATATGATCTTCCGTCGAAGATCCATGTCTATTCCAACGCCCCGATCATTTTCCTGTCGGCAAAGGATCAGCTGGAAGACAAGATCACCGGATTTAAGGCCGGCGGTGATGACTACATGACCAAGCCGTATAACCTTCCGGAGCTCTCTGCACGTATCTCCGCGCATATCCGCCGCAACATGACCCGTGACGGCTTCCTTATGGAGTTCCCGCCGCTGACCATGAACGTCAAGACCCGTGAAGTTACCCTTAATGATGTACCGGTTCATCTGACAAACCGCGAATTCGATATCCTCCGTCTGCTGGCGGAGACACCGAACGTGATCGTTCCGTTCGCACGCATCTACTCCCATGTATGGGGTGATGACGGTCTTTGCGACAACCATCTCGTTATGGTAAACATCAGCTATCTGCGTAAGAAGATGGAGAAAGCAGATCCGACCGTTCAGTTCGTTAAGACCGAGTGGGGTTCCGGATATTCTTTCACCTACCCGCCGATCCGCAATACCATGCGCGCCGAGTAATCCTTTTTTCGGAAGCGTTGGATCATTATGTCGCCGGAATCTTCTAGTTCAGAAAAGCGCCTTTTCCCATTAGGCGTGTCCGTAATCATACTGATCGCAGCAATCGTTGTTTCGTCTCTGGCTTTTCTTTTGATCAATCAGAGACGGGGCAGCGATTTTTCCTATACCATTTACGGTGCGGTAAACCTCACCACATGGAATGAGACAAAAGGCATGCCGGTCACTTTGGAAAAGGGCTGGGAATTCTATCCCGGACAGCTCCTTTCCCCTGAGATGATCCACAACAGCCGCGAAGAGAATGCCAAGGAGCAGTATCCCTACTATAAAGGCGTGAAGATCTCTTCCTCCGGATGGACGGACTTGGGCGATGCGACAGAACTCTATTCTTTCGGGCAGGAAGTGCCGCAGATGGAAGCTTTCGGAGTAGGCACCTACAGGATCGAGCTGGTATTGAACCAGGCCGTCGACTTTGTCACGTTAAACATTCCCGAGATCGCGCAGTCCGCGACGATCTGGGTCAATGGAAAGGCTGTCCGCCACTACGGTATCGTTTCCAGTTCGAAAGCCCTATATGAGCCGGCGCAGGTATGTACCGACATCCAGCTGGAGCCTTCCGAAGGAAAGATCGAGATCGTGATCGACTGCGCCAATTTCTCGTCTCCGTACGGAGGCATCCTCTGCAGTCCCTGCATCGCTTCGCCAACGACCATCGGTACCATCGAGTATTCGGTCCGCATGTACCTGACCGTTATCTGTGCTTTCTGGGTATTCTTTGCGATAGGCGGACAGTACATCTCCAGAACCTTCGTCAGCAAGTCCAAGTTCTACTTTTTCATGCTGATGTTCCTGTCCGAGCTTCTCTATGAGATCTTCTCCCCTATGGTCACCATCATGCCGGGAAACTGGAATATGCTCATCAAGATCTCCCTTCTCATCATGGCGAATTTCTGGACATTCCTGTTCTTCTTCTCGCTTTATCCGAAGGGCACGAGCAAGTTTTTCGACACGCTCCGTTTCTTCGAGCTCTCCTTCATTTCCATGCTGACGGCCTTCTATCTGGTCACCTTCTGGTGCTTCCCGAGCGTTCTGTATTTACGTTCCTCCGTGGTCGCGAACATGGTCCTGGTCCTTATCACGAACCTCTACTGCATTTTCCGTGTCTTCTACATGACGCGTATCTTCGATCACGGCAAACTCCTTTATACAAGTGCCGTCATCCTGTTGTTCGCAATGCACATCGCCACATTCCTTCGAATGCAGTATTTCGTATATATCACGCTTCATGCATTCCTTCTTCTGTTCCTGGCGGTAGGATTCACACTTTACTTCGTCATGGATTACGTACAGACCTATGACAAGCTTCAGGATAATAACAGAAACCTCGCCAGTGCCGTCGAAGAAAAGACCAAGTACATCTCCCGCGTCAACCAGGATCTTCTGAAGAACCATGAGCGTCTCCTCGAGAACGAAGAAGCGAGAAAGAAAGTCATGTCAAATGTTTCTCATGACCTGCGTACACCGATCACCGCGATCCGCGGCTACATCGAGCTGATGTTAAATGCCAAAGAACCGCTTTCCCGTGAACAGGAAGTACAGTATCTTTCCAATATGCATACGAGAAGCGTGCAGATGGAGCAGCTGATCTCGGACCTTGTACAGCTCACACGTATGGAATCCGAAAACGATACGCTCGAGATGATGCCCATCAGCATCAAGGAAATGGTACAGGATCTTTACCAGCTGTATCACGCGGAGTGTGAAGGTACGGACAAGGTCATCCGTTTCCATGCTCCGGAAGATGATGACCTTCTGATCGAGGGCGATCCGAAGAAGCTTCTGCGGGTCTTTGAGAACATCATCGTCAACGCCATGAAATATACCCACGACGACGGACAGATCGATATCACCTGTCATAGGTACGAGGATCCCGCCATGCTCGGCGGAAATGCCGTCGAGGTCCTGATCAAGGACAACGGCGTCGGTATCCCGGCAAACGAAGTCCCGTATGTATTCGACCGCTTCTACCGCGCCGAGAACTCCGGCATCAACAAGACAGGTTCGGGGCTCGGGCTTTCGATCGTAAAGAGCGTAATGGATAAGCACGGCGGCAAGATCTGGGTCGAAAGCGAAGAAGGAAAAGGATCCGAATTCCATATCGTATTCAAAGCTTCCGAGTTCGATATGAATGAAGAACCGGACGAAGAAGAGTAATATTCCACTACTTCTATCATAAATAATTGATAATTTCCTCTCTATCATATAGAATAGGGAGGAATTTGCTTTTTTAGCAAAAGTAGTGGGAGGTTGGTTATGAATTTTAAAAGAGCTATTTGCTTTATTCTCTCTGTTCTTATGCTTCCGGGTATCCTGTTCTTTTCGCAGGGCAAGACCGTAAATGCAGCCAGTAAGATCGATCTGGCAGTAACGCTCAAGCTTTTAAACTCGGACGGCACCGAGCAGAGTACGGTCACTTATACGGAAACGAACGCAGTCCTTCAGTTTCTGGATAAGGCTTCTGCCAAAAAGGGAGACACGGTTAACATGAGGAATCTGGAAAATCGGGATCAATATATTCTCGATGGATTATGTGTCTCCGATAAAAAAGGCGAACAGCAGCTGGCATTATCTGCCACTTCTTTTACCGTAAGAGCGGCGGATACCGTACTTATCGTAACAATGCGCCAAAGAGGCCCAAATGATCCGAGGATCCTTTACATCAACTATGCGGCCTATGATGACAACGGCTATATCCTGACCGACTCCAAGGGGGAAACCATTAAAGGTGGTCAGGCAACTCTGTCCTGCGGGACTTCAGCCATGCCGGGAGAGTATGTCTATGTATGGACTCAACCGGATGCCGGTTACTATGTGGCCGACATTGCTGTCGGCGACGGCGGACAGACATACTTCCACTTATCGGATGTAAGAACGTTCCAGGTATGGGATTCCCCTTCTGCTATGGTCGTGGACGTGTATTTTAAAGTAGATAACCGGACAGAGATCCCTAGCGCATCTCTGGCGCTGACCCTCCCTGAGACCGGGAAGGCCGAAAACTACGACGAATACGGTGCGATCGCGGATGTTACCATAGAAGAAAACGAGGAGTATTTCTTGTCCGCAGCCACATGGAAGATCGGCGGGACAGAAAATGTCACACCAAACTACGGGGTCGGAGCCATCGAATTTGTCGAAAACGACCTGTATTTTGTCGATATCACCCTCTACCCGAAAAACGGATACAAATTTACAAATGACACGAAGATCTCTATTTCCGGTGCCGAGGTGCAGCTATACTTCACCGATGACATGAATAGAGCATATGTCCGCACCAAGAACACGACGATCCCGACAAACGGGAAGCACAAGATCACTACAAAGTGCACGACTTACAACGTGGACATGACGAAGCTCGCTGACCATCAGTATGGAACCTGCACGCCGGATAAATCATATGCGAAAGAAGGAGATACCGTTACGCTGAAAGTTTACCCCGGAGTCGCATGCATGATCCAGAGGATCACCGTCAAAGACAGTTCTTCCGAGTATGATCTTGATCTTACAAAGTCTCCTCTTTCGTTCACCATGGGCGACAGCGAGACCGAGGTACATGCGATCTATAAGGAGATCGGACCGAACGATCCGCGTTCGATCATCGTGAACTACTGGGCACAAAACGATAGCGGCACTTCCCTCACCGATGAAGATGGAAATCCGATCAGAGGCGGCATAGTAACCGCCAGCAAGATGAAGGCCATGCCCGGAGATACGATCAAACTGACGGTCATTCCGGATGACGGCTTCTATCTTTACAGCTGCCAAGTCGGCGATGGTTTACAGGGTGGTGAGGATATCAAGGACACTCTGACATTCACCATGTGGGATCGGACCTATGATATGGTCGTAGATGCTATCTTTAAAAAAGACTCAAGAACGCTCATCAAAAACGCTGAGCTTACTCTTTTCCGACCGGAGCTCGGGCAGACGACGCTCCTGACAGAAGGCGATGATGCCGGATTTGTCCTTGCCGGTATTACTCCGGAGCGCGGCGCGAAATATACAGTCAGCCACAGATACTGGTTTGAGGACTCCAACAGTACGGAAAAGGTAGTCCCGACGGATTTCCTTCCCGGCAAGTACTACCGTGCCGAATTTGACATGACTCCGAAGGATGGATACGTCTTCTCCAAAGACCTCAGCATCAGTATTCAGGGCGGCAGTGTCGAGAGCATCGAAGCTTTCCCGGATGGACATGTACATGTCGTTTTAGAGAAAATCATGCTTGCCTCTGCCCCGGAGACCTTAGGTCTTAAGGCATCGGGAGATGGCAAGAACCGTGTGAAGCTTACCTGGAACGAGACGGATGGTGTCGACGGATATCTTATCTACGGCATCCATGGTTCTGATGGTAAATACGGCTATATCGGCATGACGAAACAGGGCACGACCTTTACCGATACCAAGGCATTCGGTTCCGACTGGAACTTCTACTGGGTCTTCCCGTACATCACGGACAGCACCGGCAAGATGAACCCCGGCGTCTGCGCCAAGTATGTCTATGCGAAAGCAAGTCCGCTTCCGGCCGTAAAAGATCTGAAAGCATCTTCCCTCACGGGAGCCGTTTCTCTCACCTGGACAGCAGTCGAAGGTGCGGAAGGCTATCTGATCTACGGAAAGCGCGGTGCTTCCGGCGAATACGGTTATATCGGTATGACTTCAGGCGGCACGCAGTATAAAGATACGAAGGCGATCTCGACAGATTATAACTTCTACTGGGTATTCGCCTACTATAAGGACAGTAACGGCAAGATGGTCGCAGGCCTCGCCGGAACTTACACGTACGGACGTCCGAAACAATGACCCTCCGACTCGGACAATACGATAAAATGAGGGTGCCTCATTGTTTTGAGACACCCTCTTTTCTTTTTGCTTTGAAATAAAGATCAGGGATCAGGCATTCTCACCGAGAGCAGTGTTGAGTGCCGTTACCAGAGCGTCACAGTCCAGACCGTGTACAGCGCAGGCTTCCTCGATGGACTCACCGTGAGCCATCGCGCAGCCGAGGCAGTGAAGGCCGCTGTTCATGAATACCGGAACCAGCTCCTGATGCTCGTTGAGAACTTCTGCAATGATCATATCTTTTGAAATAGCCATTTCTTTTTCCTCCTGAAAAATACAAATATTTAAATACATATGTAACCTTATCACGAGTTGCCCAAGAATGCAATTTCGTTTTTTTGAGTATTGTTTCATGTTATAGTGATAGTATGATCTATCTTAGGGGAGGAAATCATGAGGCTCAATTATAAACGCACTTTTCTTTCGGGTCTGGCGTTTCTCGCCATTACCGCTTTCTGGCAGATGTACGACAATGTCCTGCCCCTTATCCTTAGTAACACGTTCAACCTGAACGAGAGCATCACCGGTGCCATTATGGCTTCAGACAATATCCTTGCACTGTTTCTTCTCCCCTTCTTCGGAAAGCTTTCCGACAGGACCGGGACACGGATCGGCAAAAGAATGCCGTATATCCTTTTCGGCACCGGAGTGGCCATAATTCTTACAAATATTCTGCCTATCCTCGATAACAGCTATGCCAGATCAGCCAGTGACTTTAAATTCGTTTCCTTTACCATCGCACTGGGACTTCTCCTCATCGCCATGTCTGTCTTCCGCTCCCCGTCGGTCGCACTCATGCCAGATATCACACCGAAGCCCTTAAGATCACAGGGAAATGCGATCATCAACCTGATGGGCGCCCTCGGCGGCATCATCTACCTGATCTTCTCGGCACTTATGTATCCGGAAAGCAAGACCAAAGATCTTTCCCACGTCAATTACCAGCCTCTTTTCATCTTTATCTCGGCTTTGATGTTCCTAGCCATCGGCATCATGCTTCTTACGGTAAAAGAACCGAAATGGTCGAAGGAGAATGAGCTCATCGAAAAGGAGCATCCGGAATGGGATCTTACGGAAAAGGGCGAAGGTAATAAAGCCCGCCTTCCGAAGGCCGTTCGTGCATCCATGCTCTTCCTTCTTTCCTCTGTCGCTCTCTGGTACTTCGCCTATAACGCCCTGACCACCTGGTTTACGACCTATTGCGCGAATCTGATGAATAAGAATCTGGGCTTTGCATCGACCTGTTTTCTGGTCACGAACGTCGGCGCGATCATCTTCTTTATCCCGGCCGGCATCATCGCCTCGAAGATCGGAAGAAAGAAGACGATCCTTATCGGAACACTTACCTTCAGCCTATGCTTCGTTGTCGCCTTTTTCGTCACCACCGGAGGACACGAAAGCGCTCTGTTTACGATGTATATTGACTTTTTCATCGTAGGTGCCTCCTGGGCTTTAATTAACGTCAATTCTCTTCCGATGTGTGTGGAGATGTGCAGCGGTGCGGATACGGGCAAATTCACCGGGTATTACTACACTGCTTCTATGAGCGCACAGGTTGTAACTCCAGTACTTGCCGGCACTTTGCTTAAGCATATCAGCTATAAGATCCTCTTCCCGTACGCGGCATTATTTGCGTTTTTGAGTTTTGTCACGATGCTGTTCGTTAAGCACGGTGATAATCGATCTGAACCGGTTAAAGGTTTAAAGGCTTTCGAAGACATGGAATTGTAAAGAAAAATAGAAAACAGTCTTGACAAAATAAAATAATATGCTTTCTCCCATTTTTGATGAAAAAGTGGAAAAAACCCTTGACAATAGGCGATTTGACGTACATAATAACTTTGAAATAAAGCCCTGAAGGAGGCAATGAAAATGAATAAATCAGAACTTATTGATGCAGTTGCAAAGAAGACAAACATGACTAAGAAGCAGGCTGAGGCAGCTATCAACGCTACTCTCGATGCTATCGGTGACGCTCTCGCTGCTAAGAAGCCGGAGAAAGTCGTTCTCGTTGGCTTCGGTACATTCGAGACAAAGAAGCGTGCAGCTCGCAAGGGCAGAAACCCGAGCACAAAGGAAGTTATCAGCATTCCTGCTTCCAAGGCTCCTGTTTTCAAGGCTGGTAAGGGTCTGAAGGACAAGGTCAACAAGAAGTAATTTTTGTTTTGGTCAATTATGAAGAGCTGTCTCTTATGAGGCAGCTCTTTTTTTGTCCTCAGTACCTTCTCATCGTGGAATGCGGGCGCCCGTACTGCCGCAGCACTTCTTCCATCGTCTGATCAAGGAGTTTTCTTAAGACGAAGGTCACCTTTGTCTCCTCTTTGAGCTTACTACTCTTCTTGATCGCATACCGAAGATTCCTCTCCACTTGAGAAGGAGTCATGGGAAACTCGGGGGCCACCAGCGGATAGAGCCTTTTGGCCGCAGATCGCAAGAGTCCCGGATCTTTATAAAGATGGAACAGAAGTTTTCGGAGAATCTGCGTTCCCGTAAGCGATTCGGAAAACCCGTACTTTCCGATCACGGAACTGATCGCATGCTCCACATAGGCATCTTCCACATCAGTTGTCTTCCCGGTAGGGCTCTCCCGAAGGGTCATGACTTTTTCCTTCACGCGATCCATGACATAGTTGCCTCCGCGCCTTCCATCGATCAGGTAATGCATCTTCCCTTCCGTGTCCGCAAGGCCCACGATCCCGCTGTTTAGGAGCATCGCATTGACGCATTTCAGGATCGATCTGTCATCGCAGGCGATATAGATCCCGTATTCATTATTCTTTCTTCTTTGGATCGCCAGCCGTTCTTCTACTGTTTTCGTACCATATGCCATTTTCCCGGATCTCCCTTCGTTTTCTTCTAGTTAAACATGGGAAAAATCCGGCCCGCAATATGATATAAGCGCGATTTTGTAAATTGTGGAATTAATTCTCCGGCGTTTCCGTCTCGTCGAGTTCCATGGAATACGCATAGTGCGCGTAAGGTGTATAGCGGATGATCACCTGATCGCCTTTTTTCAGGTCAAAAGAGAATGGATTGACATAGTAGTTCTTTCCGTCAACGACCACACGGTCCTTAAGGCTGCTGATCCGCTCGATCTTCCCGCTCTCCATCTTATATGCAGAGCGAAGTACTGTCGTCGAATCCAGGACTCTGGGGATGGAAAAGAGCGCCAGCTGGATTAAAAGTATGATCGAAAGCACAGGAGGAAGAAGGAACAGAAAGCCTCTTTTCCAGCGGTTCTTCTGGTTGTTCTTTACAGCCCACAGCAAAAGGATCAGCAGAAGAAGGCTGATCAGAAGATGTAAACCTAAATTGGCCCAGTAATAACTCATACGTCCATCCTGTCTTATAAACTCACTTCCAGGAACTCCTGCTCCGTCACTATGGCCGAAACACGAAGGTCCCATGGATCCCGCGGCAATCGGGAAAGAAGGTTTTCCGACGGAACCACACCGATCAGAAGCGGCTTTTTACCGTTTCTTCCTTCCGAAAAGCACCGGTCATAGAAACCTTTTCCTCTTCCCAGTCTCGTTCCGTCCCGGTCATAGGCGGTCGCCGGAACAAGTACCACATCGATCTGCGAGATCTCAACGCGGGACATCCCTTTCTTCGGTTCGAGGATCGAAAAACTCCCCGACTCAAAGGATCCTTCCCCGAAGGCTTCGTAAAAGACGATCTCCTCCCCTTCTACCCGGGGGAAGCACTTCCCCGCCGGAATACTTCTCCAGAAAGCATCCAGGGAAAGCTCATCGGAAAGAGGCATATACCCGGCGATCATTCTCGCGTTTCTAACCTTATCTTGCCACTTCTGCGGCCATTTCTCAATATCCAGTATCTCTTTCCCGAAAAGTCCGGACGATGCTTTCTTTCTGTCATTAAAGACCCTTCTCGTCAGGATCTTGATACGGTTTTTGCTCATAAGGGCTCTCCCGAAGAAGCCTCTTCCGAAAGCATCTTTTCAAAATCGTCCTCGGAAAGGATCGTCACGCCCAGTGACTGCGCCTTCGTGAGCTTTGAGCCCGCAGACTCTCCGGCCAGCACATAGGTCGTATTCTTCGATACTGAGGAAGAAACTGTGCCACCCTGCTGCATGATGAGCTCAGACGCTTCGTTTCTCGTGTATTTGGAAAGCGTCCCCGTAAGTACGAAGATCTTACCGGCAAAGGCTGTACCGGCCTTCTCGCCTGCATTCTCCTCCATATTGACTCCGAAGGAACGGAGCTTTTCGATCAGAGCAAGATTACTCTCCTTCCCGAAAAAATCCGCGACACACTGTGCCGTTACCATACCGAAATCCGGAAGCGCGGCCAGTTCCAGGACCGTCGCATTCTTGAGGCTGTCCATATTTCCGAATGCCTTGGCAAGGGTTCTCGCAGCAACAACACCGACATTTCGGATGCCCAGCGCCGCAATCAGGCGCGACAGCGGACGGCTCTTCGATTCTTCGATCGAAGCCAGAAGATTCGCCGTAGAGGACTCACCCATGCGGTCGAGATCTTTAAGCAGATCCTTCTTTTCAGGAAGCGCATAGATATCTGCCACATCATGGATCAGATCCGCATCCAGGAGAAGGTTGATCATGCCGGGGCCCATACCGTCGATATTCATGGTATCTTTGGAAGCAAAGTGCATCATGGCGCGGTAGATCTGCGCCGGGCAGAGCTCATTTAAGCAGCGGATCGCCGCTTCCCCTTCACTTCGGACGACTCTTTCCCCGCAGGCCGGACAGAATTCCGGCATCTGGAAAGGCTTGGCGTCCTCCGGTCTTTCCGATACATTGACCGATACGATCTCCGGGATGATCTCGCCGGCTTTTCTTACGATGACCATATCGCCGATACGAACATCCTTGTCGCGGATGAAATCTTCGTTATTCAAGGTAGCCTTGCTGACGGTCGTTCCCGCCAGATGTACAGGCTCTAATATTGCGACAGGAGTGAGTTTGCCCGTTCTTCCGACCGTCACTTCGATAGAAAGAAGACGCGTCTGCTTTTCTTCCGGCGGATACTTATAGGCAATGGCCCAGCGCGGGATCTTGGCAGTCTCGCCTAAGATCTCACGAAGAGCGATCTCATTGACTTTGATGACGGCGCCGTCGATGCCGTAACTTAATTCACCACGGGATTCGCCGATACTCTCGATCGCACCCCAGATCTCCTCATCTGTCCGGCATTCGATAAATCCGGGACTGGCCTCAAAGCCGAGATTCGAGAGAAACCTAAGCGTATCCGCGTGGCTAAGAAACTCTTTACCTCTGATCTGCTGGATATTAAAAACGAAGATCGAGAGCTGACGCTCTGCCGCGATCTTTGCATTCAACTGGCGAAGGGAGCCGGCAGCCGCATTACGCGGGTTGGCGAAAGTCTTCTCTCCGGAAAGCTCCGCCTGCTCATTGACCCGTAAAAAGACGTCAAAGGGCATATAGACCTCACCGCGCACTTCCAGATACGGGATAGAAGGATCGATGCTCTTCGGAAGGTTTTTGATCGTTCTGGCATTTTCTGTGATGTCCTCGCCCACGAGACCATCGCCACGGGTCGAAGCTCGGACCAGCCTGCCGTTTTCGTATTCCACGGACACGGAAAGACCGTCGATCTTTCTTTCGACAACGAAAGAAAGGTCTTTATCACCGACCAGTCCACGAACGCGGCTTGTAAACTCGAATACTTCTTCTTTGGAAAAGATATCACCCAGACTCTTCATCGGGACCGTATGGGTGACTTTACTGAACTTTTCGTTGACGCGTCCGCCTACATGCTTCGTAGGAGAATCTTCCGTCGCATAGATCGGATACTTCTGCTCGAGTTCTTCGAGTTCGCGGAGCATGGCGTCATATTCGAAGTCGGATATGACCGGTGCATCCTTTTCATAATAGAGTACATTGTTCTTTTCGAGTTCCTTTCGCAGGAACTCCATTCTTTCCCATATCTCCATGTGCAAAGGACCTCACTATCGGCGAATCTTGCCTTCTTTTCTTCCTCCGGAAAGGTAGATGACCGGAAGGATGGATACGATAAAAAAGGAACCGCTCCACAGCAGAAGGTTGACTCCGAGAAGGTTGCCGACCTTCGAAAATATACTGGTCTGCGGGACCGTGATAAAGGGTGAGAGCAGATAAAGGTCTGTTTTCAAAAGACGATAAAGCGGATTCATGATGCATTCATAGCACATTCTTACCGGAAGGGCCATGATAAAGGCATCAGCAATATATCTCGTCCACTCCGTCTTTCGCATAATTACGAGCAGGATCGTACCCGCAAGAAGGATCGCCATAGCAACCGCCGCCACAGAAAAAGAGCGGGTCGTGAAGATCCTTACCGTATAGACGATGGTACCGGTGATCGATAAAACAAGAGCAATGTGATCGCTGACTTCCATTTTCCCCAGAAACAACAGCACACAGGTGATCCCCATGATGATCAGAAGCACCAAAACAGCAAAAGCAATTGCAGGTAAGGGGATCTTACCTACAACTGCTTCTGTAGCCTGACATGTAATATCTGAAACGATGCGGAACGGATATGTGATGACCGTTCCCCAAAGAAGAAACAACAATATGGAAACGATCAGTGCACGGATATCACTTCGCACGTCTCTTCCGCCCTTCAGAAATTTATATAGTATTACTCTTCAAACTCGTACGGATCGTAGTCCGCCAGAAGTTCCTTAAGAACTGCAACTTCCTCTGCTGTGAGGGTGATGCCCTTACCAGCGCGCTCATGCTCCGGAGCCCAGTCACGGATATCGAGCTTCGGCTTGCCATCGTTCCAGCGGATGATGTTGACCTCGCGGTTCCAGTTGGATTTGCTTGTTGAGAGAATACCGATCTCTTTTACGACTTCAGATTTGATTTCCGGCATATCTTTACTTCCTTCCTTTCACGCGGACCCGAAAAACGGCCATCCCGCTTTCCTTCGCGCGAACCTATTCTAAACAATTCCACATGATTATAACATATATGCTATTATATATACACTAAAAAGCAATTCTGTTTGAAAGGAAAACGAAACTGCCGTTTATGCATTACCTTCTTTCCTCGGTCACGACCTTCTCGCTGTCCGTTTCTTTATGCCATATCCTTCTGGCAGTTGTAGCTTTAGGGATCCTGTTTTTCCTTTTTATGGTCATCTGCGCGGCCCGTGTCAAAGTCGACCGCCGCGATATATATCCTTTAGATTCCGCGCGAAAAGAATCGGTCACCGTGACGGTCGGGTTCTTTTCCGACACCCATGGCTTCGGATGCCTGAAGTCTCCGAAATGGATCGCAGAGCACTTCCTTCAGGAAAACTGCGACATCGTCCTTTTCGGCGGTGACTGTGTACATAAGAAGAACGTCCATCACGTGGACAAAAAAATGCTTACTGAGGTCTCTTTCCTCCTAAAGCAGAAGAATATCGATCTGATCGCCGTCCACGGCAACCACGACTGGCAGCTGGAAAAGAAAGACTACGATCAGATGGGCGTCATCCTTTTAAGCGACGGCTGGCGCGAGATCCCTCTTTCCGGCGCGAAAATGGCCGTCTGCGGCATCTCCGACAGTGAGCGGGGCCAGCGCCCCTGGGGAACGATCCCGAAAGAATTCAGTGGATTTGACGGCTTCCGTCTCGTTTTAGTACATAATCCGGATTTCATCTATTCCCTTCCGGATCTCTCTTCGGAGAAAAAAGAAAGTGCGCCTATGGATTACGTTCTCTCCGGACACCTTCACGGCGGCCAGGTCCACCTTCCCGGAAATCTCGAATTCATTTTCTTCCGAAAGGACCGCATCGCCCGCGAAGAAGGCATCTTAGGCGGAGAATACAGTTTCTGCGGCTATAAGGGTTTTATCAGCAAAGGCGCCGGGAACGGCTTTCTCCCGATCCGCTTTATGGCCCGCCCCGAGATCCATATCCTCAGGTTCCATATCTAGGGGATCAATGTTTTCCGGACGATTCCAATTCATTTATAATGACCAGAACTGCGCCCGAGACCAGCACGCCTGCAAAGAAAATAACAGAAATCACAAACGCTTCCAGATTAAAAGCAATCGCCGCTCCGATCAGGCAGATCGCTAAAGCAGCCGCAAAAACATCAGAAATCCAACTCTTCATCATTGCCATAAGATTCTCTCCTCATTTCCAAAAGCACTTTCCCTGTACTTCATGATTCCATTGTACTTACGAAAGGTAAATACATCGTCAATGGAATCTAAAGAAAAGATAAAGAAAACACCTTCGCCGTGCCTCCCCTCCCCACGTAAGACGATCAAGTAAGAAAGCAAAATAAAAAAGCGGGAATCATTTCGAAGTGCCTCCGCAGGCGCATAGCGCCGAGGACCAGCACGAGAAAGATTCCCGCTTTTTGAATTCTAATTAGCTTTCTTACTTGATCGTCGCCTTACTTGATCTTCGCAGGCTTGATCTTCCAGATCTCCTTGGCATACTCTCTGATCGTTCTGTCAGAAGAGAACTTACCGGAATTGCAGATGTTGATCCAGCACTTCTTCGCCCAGGCCATCTTGTTCTTGTAGTCCTTGTAGGCCTGATCTCTGGTCTTTCTGTAATCGTCGAAGTCGCCGAGTACATAGTAGGTGTCACCCGGCTGCCAGTTGCTGCCGTAGATGAGACCGTTGAACAGATCCTGGAACATACCTGTACCTTCGTCGTTGAAGGTGCCGTCTACGAGACGGTCGAGGACCTTCTTTAAGCCCGGGATGTTCTCATACTGCCACTTCGGGTTGTAGTATGCACGGGTCGCTTCCATATCCTCGACACGGCAGCCGAAGATGTAGACGTTGTCCTTACCGACGGACTGTGCGATCTCAACATTCGCGCCATCCCATGTACCGAGGGTGACTGCACCGTTCATCATGAACTTCATGTTACCTGTACCGGAAGCCTCAAGACCTGCAGTGGAGATCTGCTCGGAGATATCTGCTGCCGGGAAGAGCTTTTCACCGTTACTTACGTTATAGTTCTCGATAAAGACGACCTTCAGACGGCCCTTCATATCCGGATCGTTGTCGATCATCTTGGCGATCTCGTTGATGAACTTGATGATCGCCTTGGCGCGGAAATATCCCGGAGCAGCCTTTGCACCGAAGAATACGGTTACCGGAGGCATATCGAGCTTCGGGTTCTCCTTGATGCGGTCATAAAGGTTCAATGCATAGATCGCATTCAGGAGCTGTCTCTTATACTCGTGCAGACGCTTGATCTGTACGTCGAAGATAGAATCCGGATTGACTTCAATGCCCTTCGTCTTCTTCAGGTGATTGCAAAGAGCGACCTTATTGTCACGCTTGATCTTCAGGAAGCGCTCCATGACCTTCTTATCGGTCGCATACTTCTCGAGCTTCTTGAGCTGGTCAAGATCGGTGACCCAGTCCTCGTTACCGAGAAGGTCGGTGATCAGGGCAGCCAGCTCCTGGTCGCAGACACGGAGCCATCTTCTCGGAGTAACACCGTTGGTCTTATTAGAGAACTTCTCCGGATAGATCTCATACCACTCTTTGAGGGTATCACGCTTTAAGATCTCGGTATGCAGGGCAGCAACACCGTTTACGGAGTAGGAACCGTAGATCGCAAGCCAGGCCATCTGTACTTTTCCATCGGAAAGGATCGACAGACGGTCAACAAGCTCGGAATACATGCCCTTTTCAAAGAACTGGGCACGCTGCTGGTTGTTGATACCTTCGACGATCTCGAAGATACGCGGGAACAGGAAGCGGAAGATATTGCAATCCCACTTCTCGAGAGCCTCAGCCATGATGGTGTGGTTCGTGTAGGCAAAGGTGTGTCTTACGATCTCCCATGCATCTTCCCAGCGCACGCCGTTCTCATCGACGAGGATACGCATGAGTTCCGGAATACCGATGACCGGATGCGTATCGTTGAGCTGGATGCTGTTGAGCTCGGCGAACTTGGAAAAATCGTTGCCATATACTGCCTTGTAGTTTCTTACGATATCCTGCAGGGATGCGGATACGAAGAAGTACTGCTGGCGGACACGGAGCACCTTACCATCGTAAGATGTATCGTTCGGATAAAGTACACGGAAAATATCGTTTACGCGGTTTCTCTCGATCACAGCGTCATCGAAACGCTGTGAGTTAAAGAGATTGAAGTCGAATTCCTGTGCAGGTTCGCACTTCCAAAGGCGCAGACGGTTTACATTATGGGTGTTATAACCGGTGATCGGCATATCGCACGGGATCGCCCATACGTCAAAGTCATTAAAGTGTACGCGGATCTTGTCCTCATATCTCGGAATAACGAACGGATAGCCATTCTCCATCCAGGAATCCGGATGTTCTCTCTGGAAGCCGTTCTCAAAGGTCTGACGGAAAAGTCCGTAACGGTAGAGGATACCGTAACCGGTGACCGGGAGATCCAGCGTCGCGCAGGAATCCAGGAAGCACGCTGCCAGACGGCCGAGACCGCCATTACCGAGTGCTGCGTCCGTCTCCTCCTCGAGAAGATCCGTCAGGTTGATGCCGAAGCCCTTCATGGCTTCAACGGCCTGCTCGTAGATACCGAGGTTTACGAGGTTATTCAGCATAGAGCGGCCGACCAGGAATTCTGCGGAAAGATAGTGAGCCTGACGGACTTTGCCGTACTTCTCACGTGTCTTTTCCCAGTCATCTGCCATGATCTCAACGATGGAACGGGAAAGTGCGAGCCAGTAATCTCTTGCTGTACCCTTGTCCGCGCTCTTACCGGAGCATGCTTTTACCTGGAACGCCACCATGTCGTGAAGCTGCTGTGCTGTCAGTTCGTGGGTGGATGTAGTGGACAGTTTGCCGATTGCCGGCTTTTTCTCAGCTGTGTTTTTCTTTGCGGCGACTTTCGTGGCCGGCGCTTTCTTGGCGACCGTTTTTGTGGTCTTTGCCGTGGAAGCCTTCTTGGCGACCGTCTTTGTGGTCTTTGCCGCGGAAGCCTTCTTGGCGGCTGTCTTTACTTCGGTCTTAGAAGCGCTCTTCTTTTCAGCTGTGGTCTTACTACTTACTTTCTTCTGTGTTTCTTTCTTCTGTGCACGTTCACTCATAACGTTGCACCTCCTTTTCCCCATAGGTTAAAAACCACAAAGCATATTTTAGCAGACTTCACAATTTCTGCAAATCAATGTATTCTTATATATAGGATTTTCTGGGAGGCAGATTATGACCGTCACGTCTCAAACCATTGTATTAGCGCTGATTGCCGCATTTATGGCGGTTCCGGCCTTTTTTATGTTTAATAAAATGCCCGAAGCCTGGCTTCAGGATTACGATTTTGACCCCAAAGCCGAAAACGTCCGCTGGGCAAAGCGTTTAAAGCCCTACCATATCGGCATTTTCGCCATCATCTATGCCGCGCTGGTCTTCCTGAGCGTGGCCATCTATCCGGATTTTCTCTGTTACGGACATATGCTCCGTGTCGTGGCACTGCTTCTGGCTTTCCCGGGATTTACAGTGATCATCATGTCCGACACCTTAAACCGTATCATTCCGGACCACATCATCGTCTTAAACATCGCACTTTCCGTGCTTTACTTCGTAAGTGACTTTGTCGACGGCAATATCTGGATCGATGCCGGAAAACCCTGGTATCATTTCATTTTGAACCGTGTCTTCGCAGCGCTTGTCGGAAGCGGCGCCCTTCTTCTCATCGGTATCATCTCTTCGGCCATCGCCAAGACGGAAGCCATGGGATTCGGTGACGTCAAGCTCCTCTTCCTCTGCGGACTCCTCTGCGGCCTCAAGGGCCTTTTATTCGTCATTTTCATCGCATTCGTCACGGCCGCGGTCGTCGCTGTACCGCTCCTCGTCCGTAAGCGCATGCGTATCGCAAGAGAAGAAAAAGAGATCCGGGAGAGTCCCGATCCTGCCAAAGCGAGGAAGATCCTGGCAAAGAAGAAGCGCGAGATGCACTTCGCCGACGATCCGGATTACCTGGCATTCGGACCTTTCCTGATCCTCGGTACAGTTCTTTTCCTGCTGTATGAGCCTTACTTTCTCGAGCTGTTCACTAAATACTTCGGCCCGATCACGGGGGCGTTGTAATGGACGATCAGCCGAAGTTTTCCACCCCTGATTTCAGATCCATCTGGAAGGAATATATCCTGCCGTTTCTTCTCCCCTCAAAAGGGCCGAATATCGGCATTATACTGTTCGGCGCATTCGGACTTTCCCTTCTTCTTCAGATGGTCTGGATCCATATTCCGTCAGAAAAGCTTTTCTTCTCGAAAACTTCTCTGATCGGATACTCCCTGATCACGCTTTTCCGCCTGCTGGCGCTTCTTCTGGTCTATGTGCTTTTTACCGAGCACTATAAGATCTCCGAGCACCATACCTGGGGCAGAAGCCCGGGACTCGGCGGCTTTTTCATGGCATTTCTTGCGGGTATCCCTGCCATGCTTCTTTCGGTCGGGATCCATAACCTGTTCATCTATTTTGAACTCAAGCTCGAAAACCCGATCCCGCCGCAGTTTTACTACTATGTCACCTCGGAGTCCTCGATGTACGGACTTCTGCTGCTTTTAGTCATCGGCGTGCTTCTTCCGGTCCTGATCGAAGAGCTGTTCTTCCGCGGCCTTATTTTCTGTGTCCTTCCGGACCGCTGGTGGTCCCGGATACTGATCCCGGCGCTTTTAAGCACGCTCTTTGCCATCAACCACCTGGAATTCCCGTCTCTTCTTGTGATCGGGCTCTGCTGTGCCGCGGTCCGTTACTTTACGGATAACACGCTCTGCTCGTGCCTGACGCGCATCGGTCTATTCTGCGCAAGAACCTTGATCACGAGAGTTCTGCCGATCCAGGATCCCGAACTGGTCCAAAACGCAATGGACTATAACCGCACGACGCTTTATGCCTCCCTGATCGGTATCGTGCTCGGTATCGTCATGGTGCTCGTCCTCATCAGGCAGTTCCGACTGATCCGGTATCTGCAGAAAAATGAGGACCAGCGATGCGGATCCGAAGATGGAAAAGCCCTGCAGATTCCGCTCAAAGAGCAGTTCCATCTGGACTTTTTCATCGGGATCACATGCCTGATCCTCACCTGGGTCATGTCATCGGCCGTGATCATGTAATTTTTCTCGAAAAGATCCGGCCCGTTTTCTTTACTCCTCTTTTATCGTCGCACCAAACGGAGCCAGCGAAAGCTTGGCCAGCTTAAAATACTGCTTTCCGAACGGAATACCGATGATCGTTATGCAGCAAAGGCATCCGAGGAAGAAGTGCTCGAGTGCAAGTTCCAGTCCGGATAAGAAGAACCAGAACACATTGAGAAGGCAGGAAACACTGCCGCCTTCGTATTCGACTTTCTTTCCAAAAGGAAGGAATGAGAGTGCAGAGAGCTTAAAACACTGGACCCCCACCGGAATACCGATGATACTGATGCACCAGAGGCATCCGGCGATCAGCCACGTCAGCGCGCAGATCCAGCCGCCGAAGATGATCCATAAGATATTTCCCAAAGATTTCATTTTATCCCCTTCTTTCTTCACTATTATCTTCAGTTCTTTTCTCTTTCCTAAGTTCGATTATAAGCATGTTCATGGATATGTAAAACACCCCCGTTTCCGACAATCTTTCCTTTAACAGGGGCGGTCGGCAGAATTACGGAAGTTTAAGAATAAAAGCTCGTCTTTGCGGTCAGGCCATCGTCCGAGATCTCTTCGATCACGGAGCGGTCGATGATCCTTCCGGTCCGATTTCCCTGATATGGCGGGAAAAACTCCTGTCTGAGGAGATACAGATCTCCCTTTTTCGCAAGTGAGAGTTTTCTCGGATAGCATAAGATCCCGCAGAAGCCTTCCTTCTCGGTCGGTACCTTCCGCTGCCCCGCAAAGTCCCCAAGCCAGGCGATGAGGATCGGATCTTTTACATTCGAAAAGACCGTGCCGGCATAAAAGTCGGGACCGTAATCGACCAGGAGCGGGCTTTGCGCCGTATTCTCCTCTCTAAATACATATCCGTCGAAAGTTCCTACGAAATACTGCATCAGACGGGAATGAGAAGGCGCGGGTGACGGGATCTTCCGATATTCGCTTTCCGGGATATCCATGCTCATCAGAAGAACAGATTTTGACGCGTCTTCATTTTCGACAGAAGCCCGGATCAGGCACGGGCACTCGATCATGCCGGAAAGAGCATAGTCAGGAAGATGAAATTCACCGGTCTTTTCCCAGGAAAGAAGATCATCGGAGTGATAAAACAAGATCGCCTTTTCCACTGTAAAGCACATGGAAAAACCGCCCAGAACGGGATTTTTAAACACATGCGGATCTCTTGCGGGCGTGTGTTCTTTCCCGGGAATAATGGGATTTCCTTCGTACTTTTTGAATGTGATCCCATCGAGGCTATAGGCGAGGCACTGCTGCTCTCTTTTCGTCTCCATATGATGGGAAGTATAAAACGCAAGGAGCGGGGGCTCTTCCCCGGATCCCAGGCCGCTTACATTGTCTTGATCGACGATGCAGCTTCCGGAATAGATATCTCCCATCTCATCAGGAAAAAGAGCGATCGGGAGATACTCCCAGGAAAGAAGGTCGTCGGACACCGCGTGTCCCCAGTGCATACGGTCCCATACGAGGCTGTTCGGATCATGCTGGTAGAAGATATGGTATTTCCCGCGAAAAAACACAGGTCCGTTCGGATCGTTCATCCAGCCTTTTTGCGGGGTAAAATGAAACTTCGGGCGCAGCATGAAAGCGACTCCCCGTTCTTACGGCTTGCTCTGGGAAGGCTGCTCCCCGCTTCGGAAGATGCCCTCGTCCTTATCGCCGTCACGGCTTAAGAAGGAATATTCCGGAAGCGCATGATCGACCTTCAGGTAATACTTCATCTCGGAATGCGGAGTCGATTCGATCTCCTGCATCTCCTCGTCCCAGAGCTGTTCTGCCACGATCGGCTCACAGTAGCCGTCCGGCATCAGAACATGGAGCGTATCGCCCTTAAACATCTTATTTCTCTGGCTTACGATCGCGCAGCCTTTTTCTTCGTCATATCCGGTCACCACACCCACAACGAAAGCCGGGCGGTGATAAGTCTTATCCGGGAAGATCTGGGCGTTTTCTCCGGGTTTATCGTAGAAGAAACCGGTAGCGAATTCTCTATGGACGGTTCGATCCAGAAGTTCCTGCCATCTCGGATCCTCATGGTAGTTCTCCGGATCTTTCATATAGAGATCTACGGCCTCACGATAGGCCTTCGTGACCGATGCCGCGTAAAAAGCTCCCTTGATCCTTCCTTCGATCTTAAAGCTCGTAATGCCTGCGGAAATGAGCTCCGGGATATGTCCGATCATGCAGATGTCCTTGGAGTTGAAGATATATGTGCCGCGCTCGTCTTCCTGGATCGGAAGCGGTGCTTCGAGGCGCTTCTCCTCGACGACATAGTAGCCCCAGCGGCAGGGCTGCGCGCAGGAGCCGGAATTAGCGGATCTTCCGGTAAAACAGCTTGACAGCAGACATCTTCCCGAGTAGGAGACGCACATCGCACCATGAACGAAGCACTCCAGCTCGAGATCCGAAGGGATCTCTTTTCTGATCTTAATGATCTCATCGAGTGTCAGTTCTCTGGCAAGTACGACACGCCTGGCGCCCTGCTCATACCAGAACTTACAGCCTTCACTGTTGGTCACGCTGGCCTGCGTGCTGATATGGATCTCCATGTCCGGAGCAAGTTTTCTGACTTTGCGGAAAATACCTGCATCGGAGATGATCAGGGCATCCATGCCGATCTTCGAGAGAAAGAGGATCTCCTCATCAAGGCGGGAAATATCGTCCTCATGCGCCATGACGTTCACGGTACAGTAGCACTTGACTCCTCTTTCATGGGCATATTTCACGCCCTCTTCCATTTCTTCATGGGTGAAGTTATCGCTGAAGGTACGAAGTCCGAAGGACTTTCCGGACATATAGACGGCGTCCGCGCCATAGGCCACGGCCGTCTTGAGTTTCTCCAGATTTCCGGCCGGAGCCAGTACTTCCGGTCTAGATACGATCGAACCCATATGCATTTCCTTTCGATGAAAGATCAGTCTTCTTCGGCTTCAGTTGTCGCCGGTCCTTCGTCGTTTCCGGAAGGATCGTCGTTCCAGTTATCCTTATACTTCTCGACATTTGCGTCGTGCTCTTCCTTAGTCACCGCGAAAGCCGTTCTTCCGTCACCCTTGGCGCAGAAGTACATGAAGTTGCAGTTCGGTTCCGGATAAAGTGCCGCCTGGATAGCGTCGAGACTCGGCATACAGATCGGTCCCGGCGGAAGTCCTCTGTTACGGTAGGTGTTATACGGGCTGTCCCATTCGAGATCCTGTGCTGTTGCGGCCCAGACATGCGACATGCCGGCCTGTTCGCGCAGGTAGTTGATCGAGGCACAGGAACCCAGGAACTGCATGTCCGGATCCTCCGAAGCCAGTCGGTTATGGAATACCGCGGAGACATAGAGCATATCCGTCTTATCCGTCGTCTCCATCTGGATCAGGGACGCAAGCGTAATGACCTCATCCACGGACATACCGAGCTTTTCGGCACGCTCGTAGAACTCGTCGTAGAACTTCGTATTCATATTACGCAGGAACGTGGAGATGATCTCCTCTTCACTGGCATTCATATCGAAATCATAGGTATCCGGGAACAGATAACCGCTCAGGATGAAGTCGCGCTGCTCATTTTTCGAAATCGCAGATACGAAGGGGTAGTTAACGAAGAGGTCCGGGCTGTTCATGCATTCGTCCAGATGCGATTCGCTAAAGGAAAGACCCGCTTCTTTGAGTTTCACCTTGATCTGCTGGTACGTAATACCTTCAGGGAATGTGATACGCACGACCTCCGGCTCCTGGCAGAGAAGATACATCATCTCATCGTAGGTAAGATCTGAAGTCAGAAAGTGCGTACCTGCGAGGTATCCGCCATCGAAGCCGTTGAACTTGCTCATGATGGAAAAGGTCAGGGTATTCTTGATCAGCCCCGCATTTTTGAGGCTCTCGGCGATATCGCCCGTAGTATCACCGGAGTGGATGACGATCATGACCGCACCCGGCGTATCCTGGTTAATGACCATCTCACCGTTAGCGATGGACTTTTCCAGGGTCTTAAAGCGGGCATTCTGGGAAATGACGTAGTTATAGCCTAAGAATACACCGATCACTCCGCAGACGATCAGCGCGGTCACTACGATCAACACACGTAATGCAATCGATACTTTTCTCGAAAACATGACGTCAACTACTCCTTCTCACAAGGGCTTCCGCGGGAAAAGAACTCCTCCCGCAGGAACTCTCGTACTATCAGCCGTTTTTCTTGGCGGCGCGGTCCTTGGCACGAAGCTCAGTGGAAAGGATCTTTTTGCGAAGACGGATATTCTTCGGTGTTACTTCGCAAAGCTCATCGTCGCCGACAAACTCGAGGCACTGCTCGAGGCTGTAATTCAGCGGAGGGGTAAGACGAAGTGCATCGTCAGAACCTGCTGCACGCATGTTGGTCACGTGTTTCTTCTTGCAGACATTGACCGTGATATCTTCATTTTTCGGGTTGATACCCACGATCATGCCCTCATAGACAGGGGTACCGGCGCCGATGAACAGCTGTCCTCTCTCCTGTGCGTTATAAAGGCCGTAAGTCATTGCCTCGCCACTTTCGAATGCGACAAGCACACCATGGGAGCGCGTCTCGATCTCGCCGGCAAATGGCTCAAATCCGCTGATTACGCTGTTCATTATACCATTGCCCTTAGTGTCGGTCAAAAACTCGGTACGATAGCCGAGGATACCACGGGATGGTACTTTGAACTCAAGACGTGTATATCCTTTCTCCGGCGGGAACATGTTTACCATCTCCGCTTTTCTGGCGCCGAGCTTCTCGATGACGGCACCGACGAACTCCTCCGGAACGTCGATCAGGAGCATCTCTACAGGCTCGCAGAGCACACCGTCGACTTCCTTTAGGATGACCTGCGGACGGGATACCTGGAATTCGTATCCTTCACGGCGCATGGTCTCGATAAGGATGGAAAGGTGGAGCTCACCTCTTCCCTTTACGACAAAGGCTTCTGTTGTATCTGTTTCCTCAAGTCTCATGGAAACGTTGGTCTCCATCTCCTTGAAGAGTCTGTCACGGAGGTGACGGGAGGTAACGAACTTACCATCCTGACCGGCGAACGGGCTGTCGTTGACGGAGAAGGTCATGGCGATGGTCGGCTCGTCGATATCTACAAACGGCAACGGCTCCGGGCAGTCCTGCGCGCAGATCGTATCACCGATGTTGATCTCCGGAATACCGGCCACGCAGACGATCTCACCAACAGAAGCTTCCTGTACTTCCTGACGGCCGAGACCCTGGAAACGGAGAAGCTTGACGATACGTGCGTTCTTTGTGGTGTTGTCATCGTATGTGCAGACAACGACCGGCTGGTTCTGCTTGATGCAGCCTCTCTCGATACGGCCGATCGCGATACGTCCGATATACGGGTCAGAGTCGATATTACTTACGAGAAGCTGAAGCGGTCCTTCAGTATCTCCCTCCGGACACGGGATATTGTCAATGATGGCATCAAGAAGCGGACAGAAGTCCAGGTCCTTTCCGTCGATATATTCCTGAAGATCAGTTGTTGCGAGACCGACCTTACCGGAAGTATAGATGATCGGAAAATCGATCTGGTCATCATCTGCGCCCAGTTCGATGAAGAGCTCGAGGACCATGTCGACGACTTCGATGGCACGCTCGTCCGGACGGTCGATCTTATTGATGCAGACGATCGGCTTCAGGCCCATCTCCAGCGCTTTTCTCAATACGAAACGCGTCTGCGGCATCGGTCCGTCATAAGCGTCAACGACCAGAAGTACGCCGTCAACCATCTTGAGGACACGCTCGACCTCACCGCCGAAATCGGCGTGGCCGGGAGTATCTACGACATTGATACGGTAGTTCTTATATGAGATCGCGGTATTTTTCGCCAGGATCGTGATACCTCTTTCACGCTCGAGGTCATTACTGTCCATGACCTGCTCGACGATCTGCTCGTTTTCACGGTAGATACCCGCCTGCTTGAGCATGGAGTCGACGATGGTGGTCTTACCATGGTCAACGTGGGCGATAATGGCGATGTTCCTTAAATTCTCAATCTTTGTCATACTTATTGTCATTCCCTTCTGGTTTTAAATCCTTCTTCTTATCCTTTTCCCGCATATAGATCCTTATGGGGGTGCCGACGAAATCGAAGTTCTTTCTGAACTGGTTTTCGAGGTAACGCTCATAAGAAAAATGCATCAGGTTACTGTCATTTACGAAAAGTATAAACTGCGGCGGATATACGGCCACCTGCGTTCCGTAGTAGATCTTCAGGTGCTTGCCCTTGTCCTGCGGCGTCGGCACCATGGCCACGCACTCGGTAAGAAGGTCATTTAAGACACCTGTCTTCAGTCTTCTGCCGGCATTTTCATGCACGCGCTTGATCTGCTCGAAAAGCTTGTCCACGCGCTGACCGGTCTTGGCGGAGATAAAGACGACCGGAGCATAGCTCATGAATGAGAAACGGTCTTTCAAGATCTTCTCCATGACCTCGAGGGTTCCTGTCTCCTTATCGATCAGGTCCCACTTGTTGACGGCGAAGATGCAGGCCTTACCTGCATTATGCGCATATCCGGCGACCTTTGTGTCCTGCTCGGTCACACCTTCGACGGCATCAATCAGGATGACGCAGACGTTGGCTTTTTCGATTGCAGACAGGGAGCGGATCATGCTGTATTTTTCGACAGCATCCTCGATACGGCCCTTCTTTCTAAGGCCGGCGGTATCGACGATGGTAAATTTACCGTGTTTATTGACGACGAGAGAGTCGATCGCGTCTCTCGTGGTTCCGGGGATATCGGAAACGATCGAGCGTTCCTGCCCCGTCATATAGTTTGAAAGAGAGGATTTACCGGCATTCGGTTTTCCGATCAGGGCGACACGGATGGTGTCGTTATCTTCGTCTTCGCTCAGTTCCTTCGGGAACTGCTCATAGATGGCATCGAGCATCTCACCCAGACCCAGTCTGTGGGACGAGGAGATCGGATAGACATCGCCGAGCCCGAGATTATAGAACTCATAAAGTTCAGACGGCGGATCACCTACGTGATCGACTTTATTTACGGCGAGGACGACCGGACGGTTCGCCTTGCGGAGCATCGTGGCGATCTCTTCGTCCGCGGCGGTCAGTCCCGACTGAATATCGCACATGAAGAGGATCACGTCTGCGGTCTCGATGGCGATCTCTGCCTGAAGACGCATGCCCTTGATGATGACATCGTCCGAATCCGGCTCGATACCGCCGGTATCGATCATGACAAAAGCACGCTCACGCCAGACCGTCTCCGCATAGATACGGTCACGTGTGACACCGGGCTCATCGTGCACGATGGAGATACGCTCGCCGTAGAGCGCATTGAAAAGTGAGGATTTTCCCACATTCGGGCGACCCACGATCGCCACTACCGGTTTTCCCATGCTTCTGCCTTTCTTTACTGTAATCTTATGCCAAAACGACCAAATCGGTATTATATAACAAGGAAAAAGGATGCGCAAACTTTTGCATAAGGAGCCACATCCATTTCAGGCCCGACTTCGGCGATCCGTCAAACAAGAAAAAAGCAGTGGTTCAACTTGTTTAGTTAAAACACTGCCGATTATTCGTAGTAGTACTTCGATTAGCTATTAAGCAATCTCATCAGCTTTATTGATGATCTCCTTGCCATCAAGATAACCGCAGGTCTTACAAACCTTATGGCGCAACATCTTAGTGTGGCAATTGGGGCACTCTACCAATCCTGGCAAAACGAGCTTCCAGGCACTTCTATGACGAGAAGTTCTAGCTTTCGACCATTTACGCTTCGGATGAGCCATCGCATCCACCTCCAATACAAATCTTAGATCTCTCTAATATATTCGCAGCCACACTAAATCCCTGAGGCGCGAAAGATATTATGCACTAATGAAAACCCTTTGTCAAGCAACTTTCAAAGAGTTACCGAAAGATTTTATACATAAATTTCTTATTTGGCAAGATGTACTTTAAAAATCATCGTATTTCTCATAGGATCCTGATTCGGAAAATGCAGATCGTACTCGAGCATCGCCTTCTTTACAACGTAGTCCTGCCCGTCGATATTCGCCTCTTCATCACCTGTTTCCGGGAAGAAAAGGATCCCGAACGTCTCCATCTTCAGGTCGAAATCCCCGTGGCTCGTCCGCATGACGCCTTCCGTCACTTCTCCCTCGACAAAAGTCATCTCCATCTCGGTCGATCCCTTTCTCGTAAGGCGCAGGATCTTCTCCTCCACGCGGTAGCTCAGGAGAAACTTCGATTCGCCCTCCCCTTTCTGCTCCTCGGGCTGGACCCAGGACAGACGGATCCGGTCTTCCGACTGCTCGAAAGAACCGTCAAACATCGTTTCCTGATCCGAAAAGATGCTTTTGATATTCACAAGGCACGGGATCTTTTCCATGAGAAATCTCCTATCAAGAATTGCACCTGCACATTTTAACATGAAATCACCCTTCCGTCTCTATTGTGATTTCATGGAAAATGGTGAATAATATCTTTGGCCAAGAATTATATATAAGGAGAATTACATGAGAGACTTCACAGTTCCGGAAAAGAGCGACGGAAAAAAGGTGATCCGCGCAGCGATCCTTGAGTTCCCGAACCTCACCCCGGCCGTCCTGCAGAAGGCGTTAAAGCACAAGGACATCCGTATCAACGGCAAGCGCATCTCTTCCGATACGACGGTAAGCGCCGGCGACCGTGTCGAGATATGGATCCCGGATGCTCTTTTTGAAAAGGAAGCGGAGCCGAAAAAGCCGGAATTCGACGACTACAAGGTCGTATTCGAGTCCGATGATCTTCTCCTGGTCAACAAGCGTCAGGGCCTTGCGGTCCACGGCGGAAAAGGCATGGAAGGCGACTGCCTCATCGATATCCTCCGGAAAGATTACCATAACAAGAATCTCGACCTTTGCCACCGTATCGATATGAATACCGGAGGACTGATCCTCACGGCAAAGAATAAAAAGAGCCTTGAGGAGGCGATATCGCTTTTCAAGGCCGACCTGATCACGAAGCGCTACCGCTGCCTCGTCCGCGGCGTCCCGACATGCGGCGAGCATGTCATCTGTCAGGACGAAGCCATCATGAAGGAAGTATCCGCCTATCTCGAAAAGCCCGCGACCGGAAACGTGTTTATCCACGATATCCCGAAGGAAGGCGATCTTCCGATCACATCCCGTTACCGCGTGCTCAAGGTGTATAATGGAGCCGGTCCGGAGGGAGAGGATGTCTCGGATATCGAAGTCGAACTCGTCACGGGAAGGACTCATCAGATCCGTGCCCAGTTCGCGCATCTCGGTCATCCCATCATCGGCGACGGAAACTACGGAAGAAACCAGTATAACCTCTATTTCCGGAATCTCCGCGGCGGAAAGGTGCGCCACCAGCAGCTCTTCGCATCGACGCTTCTTTTCGGGAAGATCCCGAAGGAGAACATCCATCACCGTTTAAGCGGAAGATCGTTCTCGATCGAGCCGCTTTACGACGTAAAGCTGTAAAATACGAAATTATAAAAGCAAAGGAAGAAAAAAGATGAGCAGATTATTCCACGGTTTATTGCATAATTTATTATATGAAAGAGACGAAGACGGCGGTCTGAAACGTCTTCTGACCGGACTTGTCATCGGCGCCCTGATCCTGGTGCTGGTCATGGTAAGTTCCTGTTCCTCGAAAGCCTACAGGAAACAGACATATCCTGCACATCACGTTGAGATCGAGATCGAAAACTACGGTACGATCAAGCTCGAGCTCGACACCAATTCCGCACCGGTCACGGTCAACAATTTCATTAGTCTTGCCAAGAGCGGATTCTATAATGGTTCCACCTTCCACCGTATCATCAAGGACTTCATGGTCCAGGGCGGCCGCGCGCCGGCAGACTGGACCGGCGAGATGCCGAAGAACATCGTCGGCGAATTCTCCGCCAACCGTCAGAGCAACCCGATCAAGCACACCCGCGGCACCATTTCGATGGCCAGAACTTCGGATAACTACAACAGCGCTTCTTCCGAATTCTTCATCTGCCAGGTCGACTACCCGTCCCTTGACGGTCAGTACGCCGCTTTCGGACATGTCACGGAAGGAATCGAGATCATCGACAAGCTGGCCGAAGTTCCTTACGGGGATAATGGTGCGGTAGAACCGCAGGATCAGCCGGTCATCAAGGAGATCCGCGTCATCGACTGACATTTAGATATTTTATAAATACGGCAAAGAACATAAGAATGGGGAGTCAAAATGAATCTGGCCGAACTGAAAACCGGGAAGTCTGCAACGATACTGAAAGTAGGCGGTGAAGGCGCGCTGCGCCAGCATTTCCTCGACATGGGAGTGATCCCGGGAGCGAAGGTAAAGCTGGAAAAGCTCGCACCTTTAGGCGATCCGATGGAACTTCGCATCCACGGATATGAGCTGACCCTTCGTATCGACGACGCACGGCTTATCGATATCGATCCTCTTTCCGAGGAAAAAGATCCGGAAACGGAACACGCAGACGGCTCTTCAGAGAAAAAGAAGAAAAAAGACCGCCGCATCATCATCGACCACCCGGGTCTCGGTGAAGGCGGACGTTTTCACGTAAAGGCCGACGAAGATCCCCTTCCCGACGGCACCTGCCTGACCTTCGCGCTTGCCGGAAACCAGAACTCCGGTAAGACCACGCTCTTTAACCAGCTGACCGGCAGCAACCAGCACGTCGGTAATTTCCCGGGCGTGACCGTTGACAGAAAAAGCGGTGCCATCAAAGGACATCCGAATACGGAGATCACCGACCTTCCCGGCATCTACAGCATGTCCCCTTATACTGCCGAGGAGATCGTCTCCCGTCAGTTCATCCTCGATGAGAAGCCCTGCGGCATCATCAACATTGTGGATGCCACCAATATCGAGAGAAATCTCTATCTGACCATGCAGCTGATGGAACTAAATGTACCGATGGTGCTGGCACTGAACATGATGGACGAGATCCGCGGGAACGGCGGCTCCATCCTCGTAAACCAGATGGAGCATGAACTCGGCATCCCGGTCGTTCCGATCTCCGCTGCCAAGAACGAAGGTATCCACGAGCTCGTGGACCACGCACTGCATATCGCGAAATACCAGGAGCGCCCCGGCCGTCTCGATTTCTGCGACGAAAACGATAAAGGCGGCGCCATCCACAGATGTCTTCACAGTATCATGATCCTCATCGAGGACCATGCCAGAGACGCCGGCATCCCCGAGCGGTTTGCCGCAACCAAGCTCGTCGAAGGAGACACCCGTGTCCTCGACCGCTTAAATCTCGACCAGAATGAAAAAGAAATGCTCGAGCACATCATCCTGCAGATGGAAGAAGAATCCGGCATGGACCGATCCGCCGCGATCGCCGATATGCGATTCACCTTCATCCAGAAGCTCGTAGACCGGACCGTCATTAAGCCGAAAGAGAGTAAAGAGCACCAGCGGAGCCGTGCCATCGATAAGATCCTTACAGGAAAATATACGGCGATCCCGGCCTTTTTCCTCATCATAGCGGCTGTATTCTTCCTGACCTTTAACGTCATCGGCGCGTTCTTCCAGGGATTACTCGAACAGGGCATCGACGCCCTGACCTCGGTCGTGGAAAAGGCCCTGATCTCCTGGGAAGTCAATGAAGTCGTCCGATCCCTGATCGTGGACGGTATCTTTACGGGCATCGGAAGCGTTCTTTCCTTTCTCCCCGTTATTGTTACGCTCTTCTTCTTCCTCTCCCTTTTGGAAGATACAGGCTACATGGCAAGGATCGCCTTCGTAATGGATAAATTCCTGCGAAAGATCGGCCTTTCCGGACGTTCCATCGTCCCGATGCTCATCGGATTCGGCTGTACGGTCCCGGGCGTTATGGCCTCCCGTACACTCCCGTCAGAGCGCGACAGAAAGATGACGATCCTTCTGACACCATTTATGAGCTGCTCGGCCAAGCTTCCGATCTACGGATTCTTCGCAAGCACTTTCTTCCCGAAATACAGCGGTCTCATCATGATCGCCCTGTACTTCATCGGCATCTTCATGGGCATCCTCGTGGCGCTTATCGCCCGAAGGACCGTCTTTAAAGGAAAAGCCGTGCCGTTTGTCATGGAACTTCCGAACTACCGCATGCCGGGCGCCAAGAACGTGAGCCAGCTTCTCTGGGAAAAGGCCAAAGACTTCCTGCAGCGTGCGTTCACCATCATCTTTATCGCATCGATCGTGATCTGGTTCCTGCAGTCTTTCGACCCGAGCCTGACGCTCGTCGAGGACTCCAGTACCAGCATCCTCGCCATGATCGCAGGGTACATCGCCCCGATCTTCATTCCGCTGGGCTTTGGTGACTGGAGATTCTCCACCGCCCTCATCACCGGTTTCATGGCCAAGGAAAGTGTCGTTTCCACCCTTACCGTACTCGTCGGTTCAGGAGATGCGGTACTTCCTCTTCTGACTCCGCTTTCCGCTATGTCACTTCTGGTGTTCTGTCTTCTCTACACACCATGTGTTGCGGCCGTGGCTTCCGTCAAGAGAGAACTCGGTATCAAGTGGGCGGCCACGATCGTGGTCTTCCAGTGCGTGATCGCCTGGATCGCCGCCTTTGCCGTCTACTCGATCGGTTCCCTGTTTATCTGATCTTCTGCTCTCTGAAAGATCCCCGAAATAGGAATGACCTCGTAGTCAGGAACTACGAGGTCAAGTAACGAAATCATTCTTGCACCAAAAGTGTGTCGTGTCAAATGCAAGAAGTTGTCAACAAGCGGGGGGCTAGAGTTGTGTGCGTCAGAAAGATGGCAAACTTTCTCTAACGGAGGCATTGGGGTTGTCTGTTTCACACCGCCCCCTACGATTATTATTCTAACTCATTTTTCAAAATGCGATACCATATTTTTGTACTTTGTGTCATAATAATGGTGTAAGATTATTTGACAATTGGGGTTGTCGCTGGTCGCCGCTTCTTAGCGGAGCATATCTGAAAGACCATGTCTGACGCGTATTTATCAGGAAGGAGGCAGGTTATGAACGACGTTAATCAGGAACTGCAGAGATTATTATTCATGCAGCGGGAACACCTAATGGTGCGATCTTCCTACGATCACGAAGTGGACTTTTATGATCTTGTAGCCACCGGCCAGCTCGAAGAGGTCATGCGGCAGGTCAGGGAATATCACATCTCCGAACTTCGCGGCGTTGGCACGCTTTCCCCTGACCGGTTGAAAAATGTACGCTATCACCTGATCATCTCGATCGCCATGATCGCCCGTTACTGCATCAACTATGGCATGGACGTGGAGACCTCCTACTCCTTAAGTGATATCTACATCCAGAAATGTGATGCCGCCACTTCTACTGCCCGTCTCGACGAGATCCAGCAGCAGTGCATCGAGGATTACTGCACCCGCATGCGGGCACTTCGTCTCGACAATATCTTCAGTAAGCACGTAGTCCGTGCCATCGAATATATCTATAGTCACTTGCAGGATCGTATCCTGGTACCGGATCTTTCCGATTATCTGGGGTTAAACGATGCATACTTCTCCAAGCTTTTTAAAAAGGAGACCGGCGTATCCGTAAGCGATTTCATCCGTATCAAGAAGATCGATGCCGCCAAGCATATGCTCAAGCATTCCGACCATTCCTGTCTGAGCATCTCCCAGTTCCTCTCTTTTTCTACGCAGAGCCACTTTATTCAGGCCTTTAAGAAACAGACAGGACTGACACCGGAAGAATATAGGAAACAGTATTTCCACCGAGCTTTCCCGAAAGATCAGGAGACGAAACAGGGAGACTCCCTCCCCGTCGAGCATACGGAAGAAGAACTCACGAGACTTCTCGAGGAATCTAAGGCCAGAAATAACATCTCGTCTTCCAGGAAGTCGAAAGACGAGTGAACTTATAGATCATCTTATCTCGCTCTGCCATACGTATATTTACCGGTCAGACCCGCGATGACTTTGCCATCGGCATCCTTGTGGAACGGGAATACCCAGTAGAAGTTATAATCCACTGTCGATGCTTTTGTATCCGTGTATGTCGTGCCTTTGGTCGTCATGCCGATATATCCGTAGCTTCCGTTCGGACGGATACCGTAGATGAGGTATCCTTCCGCATCAGGCGATGCGGTCCAGCTGAGCTTCACTTTTCCCTTCAGCGCCGAAGCCTTCAGATTCGTCACCGCCGGGCAGATCCCCTTGGCATACACATACGGCGCTCCTTTTCCGGCCCATACACTTCCGTCTTTATATTCATACGGGTAGACAAAATAGTAGTTATAGTCCTTATCCAGAGCATTCTTATCGGTAAAGGTGGTTCCCTTCGTCGTCATGCCCACATAGCCGTATTTACCGTCCTTTTTCGCATAGATCAGGTATCCGACAGCCCCCTCGACCGGATCCCAGGAAAGTTTGACCTTATTCTTGCCGGCAGGTGCTGCCGTAAGATTCTCGACCGGATCGAGTCTCTTGTCGACGATCGTATAGGCGATCCCGTATTCTTCACAAAGATCGATCGCTTTTGTCTCATCATAGACATAAGCATACATGCTGTCCGTGTCGCAGTTGGCGAAAAGATCCTGTCCGTAGGATTGGAGTTTCTTGGCAAAATACAGCGTTTTCAGCGAAGTACAATCTGCAAAGGCTTCATTTCCGATGCTGGTGACGCCGGTTCCGATGAATACCTCCTCCAGCGCCGTCATCGATGCAAGCGCTCTCTGGACGATCTTTTCCACCGAATCAGGAATGGTGAGGGTCGTGATCGGACAATTGGCGAAAACTTCCTGCTCCATGCTCTTCATTGATTCCGGAAGCGTAACGGAAGTAAGAAGCTCATCTCCGGAAAAAGCACATGCACCCAGGAGCACAAGACTATTGCTGAGTTTAACTGACGAAAGGCTCGTATTATTTGCAAATGCGCTCACACCGACCTCGGTCACGTTGTCTCCCATGGTAACGGAGGTAAGACCTTTACATCCGTAAAAAGCGAAATCCTCGATATCAACAAGCGGTTCCGGAAGTTCCAGATCCCCTTCCCAAAGAGGGATCTCACGGAAAGCATCTTCTCCGATCTTTTCGATCGACTTGCCGAGAGTAACCGAGCTGACATTTTTGCAGAAAGCAAAAGTGCCGAAGGGGATCACAGTGATCTTATCTGAGATATGGATCGATCGTAAGTTCTCGCACTTATAAAACGCAAATTCGCCGATACTTTCCACTGTATCCGGGATCGTACAGAGCATTTTTTTGCAGTTTGTAAAAGCCGAGTCTCCGATCTTGGTAAGTCCGTCCGGAAGGTTGATCGTCATAAGATTCGAGCAGTCTTTGAAAGCGCTGTCTCCGATCTCTTTGAGCGAATCCGGCAGATAGACTGTCTTAAGATTCTTGTCGTCCTGAAATACAAAACTGTCGATGCGGACAACGCCGTCCGGAACGAAGATCGTAGCTTTCGAGCCGGAATAATCAGTCAGGACACCATTCTCATTGATCGTAAAGGGGCCTGTCCCCGCATCTTCAACAGATCCGGCATCCATCTCAACAGGCTCTTCGTTTTCCGAGGAGGTATCCGCAAGGACCATAGAAGAGAAGCAACCGAAAATCAAACAAAAGGAAATAAAAAGCGACAGAAATCGTTTCATACCAACACCTCCATTCACAACACACTAAAATCATTATACAAAGCGTGCTGTCATCTGACAATTGGAAGTATCATTTTCTTTCGAATTCTCTTTATTTCTTTTCTAAAAGACCCTTTATCCGTTCAAAATGCCGCTTTGGGAAGAAACTATGCTTGCGGTTTTTTCGTCAGATAAAGCACATATGTATCCTTAAAGACGATCCTGTCTCCTGCCGTCAAAACAGCCTGTTTCAGACCGTCAAAGAACTTCGTGTTATAAGGTTCGGGGATCACCATATGCGTGCAGTGGGTGCCGCTGTACTGCACATATTCCTCCGCATTCATTACGCGCTGTCCATGGAATTCACGACGTTCGAAATCCACATATCCGTAGTCCGTTGCATTCGTATAGCCGAAAGATCCCTGCTTATACTCTTCCTCCGGTTTGTAGTATTCGTCGTAGATTTTCTGGATCTGCTCGTAAAGTGCTTCATTGGATTCTCTGTAATCGCTGCTCGTAAGCATCATGGCCAGAACTCCGCCCGGCTTTAAAAGCTCGAATGTCTTTTGAAACGCGATCTTCTCCGGGATCCACTGGATCGTCGCAGCCGAGTAGATCATGTCGAATCTTTCTTTTCCAAAATCATGAGTAATGAAGTCATCATTGACGATCGAGAAATTCGGAAATCTTGAATACTTCTCTTTCATCTTTTCATAAAGATGCTCACCAAGTTCGATCGCGTGATAGTCGCATCCGGTTTCTATGATCGGATCACTTGCCTGACCAGTTCCCGGACCGATCTCAAGAACAGATTTTCCCGGTCCGATACCCGCATATGTGATCAGATTATCAAAAAGCTCCCGGCTGTATCTCGGTCTGAATTTATCAAACTTATCCGGGATCGTATCAAAAATCTTCCTAAACTCCATCTCATTTTCTCCTTTAGTTTTTAAAGTCTGCCCAATGTGAGTAGTATTTTATACGGAAAAGCCACGCAGATTCAATCCGCGTGGCCTATCCTGTTAGTATAATTCCACCCATCTCACAAAGTCCTGGAACTGCTTCACACTTTGCCAGCTGTCTTTAATACTCCGGCCGTACGCCTCTGACGCATCCTTTTCATAGTACGTCTCTTCGAATTCTTCTCCATCAATAACATAGCGGAAAGTGACGTGATCCAGATTCCGGGTCAGCGCAATCATTTCATACGCCGCTTTTTTCATCTCCGAGCGATAATAATCCTCCTGTTTCTTATCCAGCGGATCACTGAAAATAATCGTCCATCCGTAGGGTTCGTTTTCCGTCTGCAGTTCATTGGTAAATGCACCGATCTTTTCCCGCAGATTCAAAGCATTAGCCGTCATGGCATTGGCAGACATATCTCCCACATACATATGTTTGGTGGCCCAGATACGCCACGTCTGATCCAATATCGCCGTCCCGTCCTCCCAGACGATCGTTCTTTCGTAGTCGGCAAGGATCATGGTCAGCGGTTCTTCAGACGAATATGTATACGTTTCTATCTTCATTCCCTGATGAAGAGGACTTTCTTTCACGATCCTGCTTCTGATCCAGAGGAAGCCGTCTCCGCTTTCCTCAAACTTCAGGTCCGATATGGCATCCTTACCGTCAACAGGGATCGCAGTGACATGAACTTCATTTCCGACGACTTCGATATTGTATGTGACCTTCCCGTACTCACTCAATTCCCCGATCAGGTATGTTCTCGTAACGAGCACTCCCAGTATCAGAACCACCACAGCCAATATCACAGACAAAGCTATGACTCTCACGCGGGAACGGTACTTCTTCAGAAAATCGATCTGTTTTTTCTCCGATGCCGCTTCAGACGGCGAAAGTGCTCCACCCTCTTCGTTTTTCATGGTTTCATAAACACTTTGACAGGCAGGACAATTAATAATGTGTGATTCAACCTCGCCATTAGTTACATCAGAAGTTAATTTATCGATATATAGCGGTAGAAGATCCTGTACGATCTCACAAGGTAGTTTTGTCATTTTTTCAACTCCTTCCTCAGCTTTTCTTTTCCGCGATAGTACGTCACCCTGGCCCAGTTTTCCGTCTTTTCGTGTATCGCTCCGATCTCCCGGAAAGACAGGTTTCCAAAGATCCTAAGATACATCACTTCCCGGTAGGGCTCCGCCAGCAAATGCAGTTTCTTGAGAAGTTCGATCCGCTCGGCCGACTCGACGAATTCTTTTTCCGCAGACTCCACGGGGATGGCCAGATCATCGATATCCTCGTGCGGCGGATGTTTTCGCCTGTAGGTAAGAAGTACATTCTTCGCGATCCCGCAGAGCCACGTAGAGATCCTGCACTTACCGTCGAACCGGTCGATCGTCCGGATCGCCTGGTAAAAGGTCTCCTGGGTCAGTTCTTCTGCCAGGTCCGCCTGATAGGTCAGCGACAAAAGATACTTGTACACCGTCTTCGCGTACTGCTGATATATCTCATCAAAAGACTGCAACTTCTCACCTCCTTTGCTTCTCATATGTGTATGCAGAAAAAACCGGATTCGTTACAGGTTCTTTCAAAAAAACATTTTTTAATTCAAAAGGAGCCGTCTTCTTGTAAGAAGACAGCTCCTTCTATTCATTTACATGCGTATTCAAAACCGGATCAGGCCTTAGCGGTCTCGATCTCTTTGAGTGCAGCGGCGATCGCTTCCTCAGCAGTCATCTCAACAACTTCAGAACCGGCACGGAGCTTATACTCGACCTTGCCCTCAGCAGCCTTACGGCCAACGGTGATACGTACCGGAATACCGATGAGGTCTGCATCCTTAAACTTCACGCCTGCGCGCTCTTCTCTATCGTCGATCAGAACTTCGGCACCGGCCTTCTCAAGTGCATCGTGGATCTCATTTGCCATCTTCACGACGGTCTCATCCTGAGAGGTCGTCGGAACAACGATGACCTGATACGGAGCCACGGACATCGGCCAGATGATACCATTCTCGTCGTAGTGCTGCTCGATGATGGCGGCTAAGGTTCTGGAAACACCGATACCATAGCAGCCCATGATCATGGAGTTCTCTTTACCGTCCTTATCAAGGTAGATGCAGTGGAGTGCATCAGAATACTTCGTGCCGAGTTTGAAGATGTGACCGACTTCGATACCTCTGCACATAGCAAGCGGCTTGCCGCACTTCGGGCACGGATCGCCTTCTACTGCACAGCGGATATCCACAACACGGTCCGGAGTGAAGTCACGGCCGAAGTTTACATTCTTGAAGTGATAGTCTGTCTCGTTGGCGCCAACGATGAAGTTCTGCATCGCAGCAACTTCGTAGTCAGCGATGACCTCTACCTTTTCCTTCAGGCCTACAGGACCGGCAAAACCGACTGCAGCGCCTGTGACACGCTCAACTTCCTCAAAGGAAGCAAGATTCATCTCTGTCGCGTCAAAGAGGTTTCCGAGCTTGGTCTCGTTGATCTCACGGTCACCTCTTACCATGACCGCTACGATCTTACCGTCAATGTTGTAAAGGATCGTCTTGGCAAAAGCCGTCGGCTCGGAGTGCATGAACTCCATGAGTTCTTCGATCGTCTTTACGTGAGGCGTCTCGATCTTTTCGATCGGAAGCATCTCAAAGCCCTCAGCCTTCGGGAGTTCCGGGCATGGTGCCTTTTCTTCATTTGCGGCATAATCACAATCCGGGCAGTATGCGATCGCATCTTCACCTACGGCGGACTTTACCATAAACTCCTGGGAACCGGAACCACCCATCGCGCCGGAATCGGCATCTACGAGGATATAGTCGAGGTTGCAGCGGTCGAAGATCTTGCAGTAAGCGTCCTTCATGATAAGGTAGGACTTATCAAGGCCCGCCTCGTCCACATCAAAGCTGTATGCGTCCTTCATGACGAACTCACGGGAACGGACGACACCGAATCTCGGGCGCTTCTCGTCACGGTACTTGTGCTGGATCTGATAAAGAGTAACCGGCAGATTACGGTATGAACGGATCGTATCTCTGACTGCTTCTGTGAAAGGCTCCTCGTGTGTCGGGCCCAGGCAGAACTGACGTCCTCCTCTATCCTTCAGTCGGAACATTTCCGGACCGAACTTTTCCCAGCGGCCGGAAGCCATGTAGGTCTCTGCCGGAAGAACAGCCGGCATAATGAGCTCCTGGGCACCGGCGCGGTCCATCTCCTCGCGGACGATGGCTTCTACCTTACGGTATGCGCGATAACCCATCGGCATGTATGAATAGATGCCTGCAGCGGCCTTACGCATCAGGCCGGCACGGAGCATGAGCTGATGGCTCACGATCTCGGCATCGGAAGGTACTTCTCTTTGTGTGGACATGAAAAGCTTTGAAACTCGCATGATAATTCCCTCGCATCCTATATATATAGCAAACAAAAGTATAATGATTTGGCGAACCAATGTCAATTTAAGAAGAGTATCCCGGACTTTTACTCACGAAGGCCGCACTTCTCCTTCTCGATGTAGTAAAATATCAGTAAGACATTCCGGGCGGACCTCCCTTTTTATCTCACCGGATCTCCCGTCCGAGAAAGAGGTTCCTATGAAATACGATATCGCCATCATCGGAGCCGGGGTCGTCGGCGCATCGATCGCCTACAACCTCATTCCTTATGATGTTTCCGTGCTTCTTTTAGACAAGAACAACGACGTAGCTATGGGCGCCACCCGCGCCAACAGTGCGATCATCCACGCAGGATATGACCCAAAACCCGGGACCCTCATGGCCAAACTCAATGTGGAGGGCAACCGTCTCTGCGAGTATCTTTGCTATAAACTGGATGTTCCTTTCCGCCGCTGCGGTTCCCTGGTCCTGGCTTTTTCAGAAGAAGATAAAGCCACCCTGGAAGAACTTCTCGACCGCGGCATAAAGAACGGCGTTCCCGACATCCGTATTCTCGATAGAGATGAACTCCGCGCCATGGAACCCGGAGTATCCGAAGAGGCCGTTGCCGCCCTCTTCGCGCCTTCCGCAGCTATCGTAAACCCCTGGGAACTTTGTCTTGCGCAGGCGGAAGTTTTCGTAAGAAACGGCGGTGATCTCTTTCTCAACGCAGAAGTCACTGCCATCACCGAAAACAAGGACCCGTCCGCAGCATCCCGGTATACGATCGAGTCCACAATGAAAACCTTTGAAGCAGATACGATCATCCTCGCCTGCGGCATCCATGCCGATACGGTTCACGGGCTTGTCGCTGTTCCCGATTTTAAGATCGTGCCGACCCGGGGCGAATACTTTCTTCTCGATAAATCCGAAGGTACCCGCGTCGATCACGTCATTTTCCAGTGTCCGAACGAAAAAGGAAAAGGTGTACTGGTCGCGCCTACTGTTCACGGCAATCTGATCTGCGGACCGACTTCCGAAGTGCTGAAATGCGATATCGAAGATACCGCGACCACTTCCCAGAAACTCTCTGAGATCAAGGAAAAGGCCGCCCGCTCCGTAAACAATATCTCCTGGCGTGACAACGTCAGAAACTTTTCCGGCATCCGTGCCAACTCCACAGAAGATGACTTCATCATCCGCGAGATCCCCGGCAAAAAGGGCATCTTCGAGGCGGCCGGCATCAAGTCCCCGGGATTGGCAAGCAGTCCGGCCATCGGTCCGTATGTCGTGGATCTTCTTAAAAAGAGCGGTGTCAGTCTGTGTCCCAAAGAGGACATTACTGAACCGGGCGGAGACCGGTATCCGTCATATGCTCTCGGCCGGAACAAGGTCCATTTCCGGGATATGAGCAACAGTGAGCGTGAGACCCTTGTCAAAAGAGATCCCGCCTACGGGCGGATCGTCTGCCGCTGTGAGGGCGTCACCGAGGGCGAGATAAGAGATGCGCTTGAAAGCCCGATTCCACCCAGCACTCTTGATGGCGTAAAGCGAAGAGTCGGTACCGGTATGGGCAGATGCCAGGGCGGTTTCTGCGGTCCGAGAGTCGTGGAGATGCTTCTTTCCTATCGTAAGGAAGAACTCCAAAAACTTGCCTCCATGCCCCTTTCAGACGACGATGCAAAGATGTTTTCCGGGTCCTTAACTAAGAAGGATTTCCCATTAAGATCGGACGAGCTCCATCTGCTCATCCGGCAGGACGCAAACGGCTCAAACCTCTTCTTCCCGCGGGAGCAGGAGTCGGATCCCGATGTCGCGGAGAGCACAGCAACAGGTCAGGAGGTGGACGTATGAGAAACTACGATATTGTAGTCATTGGCGGAGGTCCTGCGGGTCTTGCCGCTGCAAAGAGCGCTTCAGAGAACGGCTGCCGGTCCATCCTTCTTATCGAGCGTGATACAAAACTCGGCGGGATCCTCAACCAGTGTATCCATAACGGATTCGGTCTTGCGCACTTCGGCGAAGAACTCACAGGCCCGGAATACGCACACCGTGCGATCGAGGAACTGAAGCGCGATGCGCCGGGCGTAGAGATCCTTCTTGACACTTTCGTCGCAGACTTTTCGACCGAGAAGAAAGAACTCAACTTAGATACCGCCGGATACGAGAGCCGGAAGGTGAATACGATCTATGCCATGAACAATAAGGATGGGTATTTCGAGATCACCGCTAAGGCCGTCATCCTCGCGATGGGCTGCCGCGAGAAAGCCCGCGGCGCTCTGGCCATCCCGGGTACCCGCCCCGCAGGCGTCATGACAGCAGGTCTTGCCCAGCACTACGTCAATATCGACGGCTACATGGTCGGCCGGAAGGTCGTCATCTTAGGGTCCGGCGATATCGGGCTCATCATGGCACGCCGCATGGTCTTAGAGGGCGCGGAAGTTCTCGCCTGCATCGAGATCGCCCCGCAACCGGGTGGACTTGCCAGAAACATCACCCAGTGCCTTGAAGACTATGGCATCCCGCTTTACCTGTCACAGACCGTCACTGAGATTCACGGCAAAGACCGGCTTTGCGGTATCACAGTCTCCCAAGTCGACCAGAACTATACACCGATCCCGGGGACCGAACGGGAGATCGAATGCGATACGCTTCTTCTCTCCTGCGGCCTGATCCCTGAAAACGAGCTTTCCAGGAAAGCCGGATTATCGATCGATCCGAAGACCGGCGGTCCTTTTGCATCGGAATCACTGGAAACTTCAGTCCCCGGCATCTTCGCATGCGGAAATGTCCTTCATGTCCACGACCTTGCAGATAACGTAACCAAAGAAGCGATTGCAGCCGGAAAGGCAGCCGCACTTTATGTTTCCGGAAAAACCGAAACCACTTCCCGGGACGCCATCGATCATCCGAAGGTCTTCCCGAGGAAAGTCGTCAAGCCGCCAGAGAAAACTGAAAGCGAAAGCAAAGAGACTTCTGGAGATACGGCTGTTCGCCGAATGACATGTATCATCTGTCCGAGAGGCTGTCAGCTTTCTGTCACACTGACTGATCCGCCGCTCGTCTCCGGTAACTCCTGTCCGCGCGGCGAAGAATACGCGATCGCCGAAGTGTCGCACCCCATGCGTACACTGACGACCACGATCCGCGTAAGACACGAAGACGGCACCCTTGGAAGGATCAGCGTCAAATCAAAATGTGAGATCCCGAAAGAAGAGATCTTCAAGCTCGCCGGTAAGATCCATCACACGATCCTCCGCGCACCGATCAAAGTCGGAGACGAAGTCCTGCCCGGAGTTATCGCAACAAGCGGCACCTGATTTTGCTGTTTTTCCTGCGGATCGAATCTCGCAGAACCGATCTTAAGATGAGCACTATTTTACTTTACAAGAAAGCATGGGCTTAAGCTCTAAACGGAGCTTCCCATGCTTCTTTTTGATCCTCGTTTCATGGGGATCTTGAAAAGATCGGTTTTCCCATGACGCATTTCCCTTGTTTTTCCATGGGTTTTAAGGAAAGCCTCAAATTCCCATGCCTTCCCTACCATGGGGTTTCTTGGAATATCCATTTCCCCATGCTTTTCTTACGAAAAATCGTCATGGGCAAACTATAAAAGCTCGGGTTTCCCATGAAACTGACTTCTATAAGAGTCATGGGGAATCTTAACAATCCGGGATCCCCATGGAAAGCCTTCATATAAACATCATGGGAAATCTCGGAAATATATATACCACACGAAAAACGAAAACAAAAACATCTCTCTTCGACACTAAAAATGCCGAAGAGAGATGTTATTGCATTCGAATTATTAACTGTCCGTCAGGACTTCGGACGAGCGACCTTCTGGTAGGTCTCCCCGCCACACTCTTCAAAGAGCTTGACCATTTCCTCGTCAGAGATCACGGTGATACGGCCGCTCTCGTACTCCTTATCGATCCACTCCTTCATCTTGGCGATGAAAGGATCTTTCTTGCTGACGACCTTATCGCCGGCGAGACGATAGTAGTTGTTGATCCAGCAGGCGATACCTGCAAGTCCGGATACGTTGCTGACAGCAACAAGCGGCGGACGGTCGAGGAGTGCCTCTGTGTCGAAGATGTTATAGATCTCAGGATCCTTCAGAAGTCCATCTGCGTGGATACCTGCCTTGGTGACGTTGAAGTTCTTACCGACAAACGGTGTCATCGGCGGCAGCTCATAGTTGGTCTCACGGGAGATATAGTCCGCGATCTCAGTGATCACGCGGGAATCCATGCCGTCGAGAGTACCACGAAGCTGTGCATATTCGAATACCATAGCCTCAAGCGGTACGTTACCTGTTCTCTCACCGATACCGAGGAGCGAGCAGTTTACTGCCTGCGCACCGTAGAGCCATGCAGTAGAAGCATTGACAACACCCTTATAGAAGTCGTTGTGACCGTGCCACTCGAGCATTTCCGACGGAACACCCGCATAGTGCTGAAGACCATAAATGATACCCGATACGGAACGCGGAAGTGCAACACCCGGGAACGGAACGCCGTAACCCATGGTATCGCAGGCACGGATCTTGACCGGGATACCGCTCTCTTCAGAAAGACGCATGAGAGCAGCAGCGAACGGAACAACGAAACCGTAGAAGTCTGCACGGGTGATATCTTCAAAATGGCATCTCGGACGAAGACCAGCATCGATGGCATCGGTTACGATACCGAGGTACTTGTCCATTGCCTGCTGACGGGTAAGGCCCATCTTGTTAAAGATGTGGTAATCCGAGCAGCTTACGAGGATACCGGTCTCCTTGATGCCGATGTTACGAACGAGTGCGAAGTCAGACTTGGTCGCACGGATCCATGTGGTGATCTCCGGGAACTTATAGCCCAGAGCCATGCACTCCTCGAGCGCCTTTCTGTCCTTCTCGGAATAAACGAAGAACTCGGTCTGGCGGATAATGCCCTTCGGGCCGCCAAGGCGGTGCAGCATCTTATAGATCTCCACCATCTGCTCGGTGGTATAAGGTGCACGGGACTGCTGTCCGTCACGGAAAGTGGTATCTGTAATATAGATGTTTTCCGGCATATTCATCGGAACTTTTCTATAGTTATAAGCGATCTTCGGGACTTCAGCATAGGGGAACAGTTCGCGGAAGAGTTCCGGCTTCTCAACGTCCTGCAGCGTGTACTGATACGGATCCTGCTCAAGAAGATTGCTCTTGTCGCTCAACGCAATATTATTCATGTTATATTCCTCCTGCTTGCAAAATTTGGCTTTCGCACTTATATAGTTAAAAGGTTAAAGAACCGCTTGTCAACGCTTTTCGAACAAATTCTACTTTTTCCTTTGACGGGAAGGTTTTTGCAAGATTATTTTGGCAAAGTTGCATGAACAAGTGATTTTCAGAAGAACAGACGGCCGCTGCCGTGATCTTTGAGAAGCGCCTGGATACGTTTCGGCATGATCGGATGAGAACTCAGCATATTGAGGACGAAGACGAAGAATCCACGGGTCTCACGGCAATGCTTCACGTAGTCCTCGATGTCGACTTTCTTATAAAGATGCTTACCGACGACCAGAGCCAGCATGGGCTCCACGCCGCTCACGCCGACCAGATGCTGGGCCACACGGTCACAGCTGTATTCGCGGGCACGGGAGAGCGTCGAGGAAAGGATCGGCAGATAGTTGGCAAAAAGAATACTGATCTGGTAGGAAAAAGTCGCATGAGAAAGCGCGATATGCGACATCTCGTGCGCAATGATGAACTTGATGCTTTCCAGATCGTGATGTTCCAGATACGCCACCTCGAAAAGATCCGCAAGGAGTACTACGTACTGTCTTCTCAGGATGAATGTCGAAAAGGCGTTCATGACGCCGTTTTCCTGGGACAGATATACCTTCGGGGTCTTCTTTAAGCCCAGACGGCGGGAATAATCTTCGACGACCGCATAGATCTCCGGGAAGTTCTTCTCGGTAATACGGATCGAATAGGCGCGGTACTGCGCATAGTAGAAATATACCGCTGCGATCAGGAGGATCGGGATAAAGATCAGAAGGAACAGGATCTCGATATGGGCAGAAGCGGATGAGTTGATGCCGAGGATCACGTAATTGATCATGGCGCCGACTTTTCCGGTCAGCGGACCGACGTCATAAAATGCGAGGACCGAACTGATCAGCGCAAAAAGGATGAATCCGACATTGATAAAGGCCATGACCGTGTAAAGCGGCAGTTCGGCTCTGTGACGGAAAGACCGAAGTTCCTTCTTCGTAAACGGCGGGATCTGCGATCCGTTCCCATTGGAAAACGCTTGCTGCGGAGAAACTATATTTCTGTAGACATTATCCATGCGTCGCACCTCTGTCCTAAGTTCAAAAGATTCTATAATATGATATACTTTAAACGTTCTTTTCACAAGGAATGACTTTTGAATTACTGTTTAACAGTGAAGGGGTGTTATATGAGTAATCCGTCCGTCTTTAAGAAAATCAAGCGTGATAACCTGGTCATGCACTTTGTTGGAGGCATCGCCTTGATCGTCATCGCTATCATTCTTGCTTTTGTTCTGATTCCGAAGACCACGAAATATCTGCTGGCACAGAAAAACGTATTTGCCGTGCCGAGCAACAACTATAAGATCGACCAGTTCTATCGTGGAAAGACCTATTGTCTCTACGACTGGTTCGCCGAAAACGACGAAGGTCGCTTCTATATCGCACCTGTTGAAAACAAGGACGGCGACGAGAACTACCTGATCGTCTTTATTCCGAAGACATATGCGAATAAAGCAGACCGCATCATCGAGCAGACCTACGATTATATAGACAGCGGGGATGAATCGGATCTTAAAGAGTCCATCAACTGCCGCGGCTATATGTCTGAGATCTCCACGAAGACGAACCAGTATCTGGAAGAGTATTTCGATATGGTCGGAGCGCCGGGGGCAACAAAACTTCTTGTCTGCAAGTATATGTTCGTTATGGTCCCGATGCAGAAAGTGCTACTCTCCGAAAGCCTGCTCTACATCATCCTGTCGGTCGCACTGATCGTCGGCGGAATCGCTCTTTTCCTCACCGGATTCACGAAAGGATACTTAAAGAAACTGAAGGAAAAGCTGGCAAGGGAGAACATGACGGTCGAGGATCTCGAAAAAGAATTCTCACCTGCCCTTCACCAGTTCAAGCAGGTGTACGTAAGTAATAAGCATGCGATCTCTGCCGTAGCTTCCCCAGTCCTTTTGACGATCGAAGATGTGGTCTGGATCTATCCGAGCAAGACCAACCAGGTCAACAGTGCCCCGATCTATCGTTCCGTATTCTTCACCCGTTACCACGAGTGCATCCAGTATCAGTTCAAGGATGAGGCGACATCCGAAGCTCTCTGCCGTGCCGTTCATGAGCTTCATCCGAAAGCTCTCTACGGATACGTGATCGAGAATACCACTATGTACTACAATAACTTCCAGGGTCTTGTGGACCAGATCTATAACGGAAGCGAAGATGCGGTTGCTGAAAGCAATACTCCTGCTCCGGCAGTTCCGGAAGTATCGCAAATACCGGAAGCTCCACAGGCAACAGAAGCTCCGATCTCTTCTGACGAGCCGGTCATGCCGCCGGAACCGGTATATCCTGAAGCTCCGGCATTCCCTGAAGAACCCTCATTCCCGGAAGCAAATACTCCATCCGGATTCCCGGAACTTCCTGAGTCCCAGGTCCCGCCGGTATTCCCGGAAAATAAAGACGATTCTCTTTGATCAAAAAAAAGGAGCGTATACCTATGAAAGACGGTTTTTTACGAACAGGCGCAGCCACCCCGAAGCTTCGTGTGGCTGACATCGACTATAACGCAGAGCAGATCATCGCCACCGTTAACAGTGCGGATAAAGACTGTTCTCTTCTTATCTTTCCGGAACTCTGTGTGACCGGAGCTACCTGCGGAGATCTGTTCCGGCAGAAAGCATTTATCGATGCGGCATGGGATGCCCTCTACCGCATCACGGAAGAGACAGCGGATGCAAATTGTGTATTCATCATCGGTCTTCCCGCCTATATCGAGGGCAAACTCCTTGACCTGGCTGTCGTGATCCACGAAGGCACGATCCTCGGCTGCAATGTCAAGCTTACGCTCTCGGAAGAACAGTCCCGCTACTTCTCCCCTTATGAAGTCTCGGGATCCTTCTACGATGAATACTTCGACGATGAGATCGTCTTCGGTCAGCCTCTTTATTTCTGTGAAAAAGATCTGTTCTCTTTCTCAGTTCTCTTCCATGAGGATCTGATGTGCCCGATTTCGGACGATGTCGATGCCGCGCTTTCCGGATGCCATATCCTCGCGGTCCTCTCCTCTGCTCCGACGACTGTAGGATCTGATGAAAAAGTTGCCCAGATCCTGACCGCGCAGAGCAGAAAACTGCACGCCGCGTATATCTACGCAAACTGCGGTATCGGCGAATCGACCACGGACAATGTCTATGGCGGCGAGGATCTCATCTTCGAAAACGGCCGCGAACTGGGAAGGAGCAAGCGCTTCTCCGATGGCATCACTTACGCAGATATCGACCTTCAGTTCCTCCACGCGGAAAGGACCCGTGACACTTCCTGGAGAACTGACTTTGCCAACAGCACGGCAGATGCCGACATGGACATCATCGGATTTGAAATGGAAATTCCGAATGAACTTTCTCTCATTCGAAAAGTACCGAAAAATCCGTTTATTCCGGAAGATAAGGAGAAGATCGCCGCCCGCTGTGCACAGATCCTCGACATGCAGGCCATGGGCCTTGTGACACGCCTCAAACACATCCGCTGTGAAAAGGTCATCTTAGGTCTTTCGGGCGGACTGGATTCCACACTGGCGATCCTCGTTTCCGCACGAGCACTCGATATCCTCGGTCTTCCGAGAACGAATATCCATGCCATTACGATGCCATGTTTCGGAACGACTTCCCGCACGAAGAATAATTCCATTGAACTTGCAAAGGCGCTGGGTGCAAGGATCGATGAGATCTCCATCAAGGATTCGGTCATCCAGCACTTTAAAGATATCGGCCACGATATCGATAACCATAACGTCGCTTACGAGAATTCCCAGGCCAGAGAGCGCACACAGCTGCTTATGGACATGGGGAATGACGAGGGCTCCCTCGTTGTCGGAACCGGCGATCTTTCCGAGCTGGCGCTCGGCTGGGCGACTTATAACGGCGATCACATGTCCATGTATGCCGTAAACGGTTCTGTCCCGAAGACCCTGATCCGCCACATCGTTTCCTACGAAGCGGATCGTGTAAAAGAAGAGAATCCTTCTCTTTCCGAAGTACTTAAGGATATTCTTGCGACCCCGGTATCTCCGGAACTTCTGCCTCCGGCAGAAGACGGCAAGATCTCCCAGAAGACCGAAGATCTCGTCGGACCTTACGAGCTCCACGACTTCTTCCTCTACTACTTCTTCCGTCTCGGCTTTGCACCGTCGAAGATCTACCGGATCGCGAAGATCGCTTTTGCCGGGGAGTATGATGATGCGACGATCTATAAGTGGGAGGAGAATTTCCTCCGCCGCTTCATCTCCCAGCAGTTTAAGCGTTCGTGCCTGCCGGACGGTCCGAAAGTAGGATCCGTTGATCTTTCCCCGAGAACAGATCTCAAGCTCCCGTCCGACGCCGCATCGAAGGTCTTCCTTGACGAGCTGGCCACGGTGCTTGAAAACGGAGTTTAATGATAAGCGAAACGGAGATATAGAAGCATGAAACAAGAGAGAACTTTTCCCAGAGCCGTCGTGACCGAAAAAGCGGAGGCCGCCATCAAGCGCGGTCATCCATGGGTCTATGATGCTGAGATCTCGGGGCTTTCCGAGCAGATCGAAAACGGTTCTCTTGTAGATGTCTTCTCCAAAAAAGACCGCTACCTCGGCACAGGTTTTCTCAGCAAAAACAGCAAGATCCGTATCCGCATCCTGAGCAATAATGCAAATGAGACTTTCGGTCCTGCCTTCTGGCAGCGCCGCGTGAAGTACGCACTCGACATGAGAAGAACGGTCATGCAGGACGATTACTGCTGCTGCCGCCTGATCTTCGGAGAAGCCGACGGTATCCCGGGCCTTACTGTAGACCGTTATGAAGATATCCTCTCTACAGAAGTTCTTTCCTTCGGGACCGAACAGGTGAAAGCCATCATCTACGAAGCCCTCGTGGATGAACTGAAGAACGACGGCATCACCGTCCGCGGCATCTTCGAGCGAAACGAGGCGAAGATCCGTGAACTTGAAGGTCTTCCTCTTCAAAAGGGCTGGTATAAGGGAGACTTTGTCGGCATTCCCGCATCGCCCCAGGTCGAGATCTGTGAAAACGGGATCCGCTATACCGTCGATGTCGAAAACGGCCAGAAGACCGGTTTCTTCCTCGACCAGAAATATAACCGTCTCGCCGTAAGCAAGCTTGCGCGCGGCATGAAAGTCCTTGACTGCTTCACCCATACCGGATCTTTTGCCATGAATGCCGCAAAAGGCGGAGCTGCTCATGTCACTGCGGTAGATATCTCCCAGCTGGCGGTAGATACCGCGGAAGAAAACGCCAAGATCAATGGTCTTTCCGACCGCATGGATTTTCTGTGCGCCGATGTATTCGATCTTCTTCCGAAGCTCGCCGAAGAACATGCGGATTATAACTTCATCATTTTGGATCCTCCGGCATTTACGAAGAGCCGGAAGACCACAGATAACGCCAAGCGTGGCTATAAGGAGATCAACTACCGCGCCATGAAGATGCTCCCGAGAGGCGGCTACCTTGCCACCTGCTCCTGCTCGCATTTCATGCCGAATGAACTGTTCCGCAAGATGCTCCTGGAAGCAGCTCGCGATGCCGGAGTAACGCTCCGTCTGATCGAAGAAAGAAGAGCGGCCCCGGATCACCCTGTTTCCATGGCGATACCCGAGACCGACTATCTCAAATTCTATCTTCTGCAGATCGTGTAAAGAGTCAATAATCCTTCACGACGACCTTTTCCGTGACCGTCTTATTTGCAGGTCTGCTGACGGTTGTTCCTTCTTCGCGGCTAAAAACCTGCACGGCATTCATATTTCCGTTATTGACGAAATACCCGATACCGATGCTCTTAAAGTCCGGATTTAAGATGTTTGCCCGGTGTCCATAAGAATCCATCCAGTAATCGACCAGTTCTTTCGGGGACATCAGCCAGGAAGCACCGGCAATGTTTTCGCCATTTGCATTCTCTGCGGAACTGTTAAATCCGAGCCCGCACGGACGGGTATGGCTCGGGAGGATCACGATCTCCGCGCTTCGTACCATCGCCGCCTCCAGAAGATCTTTATCCATAGTAAGAGGAGCTGCGCCGACCTTAGCTCTTTCCGCATTTACGTATTCGAGTACCTGATATGCATAGTCGTAGCGGCGGGTACCGGTCACATTCTGGATCTTGCCTTTCACGTAACTGGAATCGCCCAGCTTATATACATTGCTTGGCGTATTCACGACCGCACCCTCCGGGAATGCATGCGCCAGGATCTTCTTGATCGAAGACGGGATCGTAAAAGTCTTAACGGAACTTTTTGCAAATGCTTCTGTACCGATCAATTCCAGTTTCGTTCCAAACGTTATGGAGGTCAGCGCCTGGCAGTTATAAAACGCCATCTCACCGATCTCTTTTACATTCGTGAGCGTAGGAAGGCTCTTTAAGTTAAAGCAGCTGCAGAAAGCGGCCACATCGATGAGCTCGACATTCTTCATGCCCGTGATCGTGGTAATGGAATTACAGGCATAGAAGGCTTCGATGCCGATCTCCTTTACGCTGTCCGGGATATAAAGCGACTTCAGATTCAGGACCTTGTGGAAAGCATGACGCTTTATGCCCTTGACCTTATTCGGGATCGAAAAGGATGTCTCCGGCTTTCCGAGAGGATACTCAACAAGATAAAGGTCGCCGTTGACCTTCTGGTATACCACGCCGTTTTCCGAGTAAAAAGACTTCGACCCGGATGCAATCGTGATCTTCTGAAGTTTTGTGCAGCCGGAGAAGTGCTCATAGAGATTCCCGGAGTTATTCTCATAGAGGTTCGTTTCAAACGATGCCGGAAGGTAGAGTTCTTCGAGCTGGCTTGAAGAAAAAGCATTATAGATCACACGCTTTACGCCTTCTCCGAGAACAGCTTTCTTAATGTTGCTTCCGGCAAAGGCCATCGCCTCGATATATTCGACCGTTCCCGACGGAATCACGATCTCACTTAAGCTGCTGCAGCTTTCAAATGCCGATTCATCGATCTTTTTCAGTTTTTTCGCCTGGGAAAGATCCACTTTCTCAAGTTCCTCGCAGAGCCGGAAACTGCATTTACCGATGCTCGTGATGTCCGGGCCGATGACGATCTTTCTTACATCGATAAGCTCATTGTTCCACGGCGCTTGTTCAAGTTCGTACGATCCGCTACCGTAGCTTCGCTTAATGTCCGGCAGCGCGCCGCTTCCGAAAACATACATGGTGTACGCATCGTCAAAACCGATCTCGAGGCTCTTGTACGTGTAGTATTTAGTATAGGGCTTCGCATACACGTATATCGAAGAAGGACCCAGGACCTTCTCCCCTTTTACCGTGATATACGGATAGACGCGGTAGAAGTTATACTGCGTTGCAGATGCAGTCGTATCTAAAAATCCCGGATCTTTTACGATATATCTGTATTGAAAAGATCCGTTCCCCACTTTTCTGTAGATGATGTATCCGTCGGCAGGAGAGGTCTTGTCCCAGGAGATCTGGACCGCTTTTTCTTTCGAAGCCGCCTTAAGTCCGGATACACTCTTATTGTAGGCGATCCCTTTTCCGTAAGTATATTTTCCGGTAAGTCCCGTGACCATCTTCCCGGACGCATCTTTGTGATACGGGAAGACCCAGTAGTAGTTGTACTCACTGATTGAGGCATTCGTATCCGTATAGGTCGTCCCCCGGGTCGTCATGCCGATGTAGCCGTATTTTCCGGATTCCGTCTTCCCGTAGACGAGATACCCTTCCGCGCCGTAGGATGCGCTCCAGGAAAGTTTTACCGAGTAATACCCGGATGCTGCTTTAAGATTTGTAACCGCCGCGCAGACACCTTTGGCATATACATACTTTTCACACCCGCCGGTGATCATCTTCCCGGATCCGTCCTTGATATAGGCGAAGACCCAGTAGAAGTTATAATCGTTATCCAGTGCTTTTGTATCGGAAAAAGTCGTTCCCTGCGTCGTCATGCCGACATATGCATACTTTCCGCTCTTCTGTCCGTAAACGAGATATCCCTGCGCGCCGGAGACCGCATTCCATTTCAACGCGACGCGGTTTTTCCCTGCAGACGATGCGGTAAGACCCGTGACCGTTCCCGGTGCGGAAAGCACCTGTGATTTCATGGTCATCGTCATGACCGAAAAGGAAAGCGCCGCCAAAAGGATCGTTATACAAAGAAGCAACGGAAGTTTTTTATGTCTCATGCAGATCTCCTTTTATCTCGCCTTACTGTACACGTACGGGGCGGTGCCGCCGACGATCATCTTCCCGTCTGCATCCTTGTGATACGGGAATACCCAGTAGAACGTCCAATCTGCTTTACTTGCCTTGGTATCCGTAAATGTTGTTCCCTTCGTCGTCATGCCGATATATCCATAGCTCTGTCCGGGGCGGATGCCATAGATCAGATAGCCTTCCGCGCCTTGCGAAGCCGTCCACGTCAGAGTGACTTTCCCGGCCGTACCATTGGCCTTAAGATTGGTCACGGCTAAAGTGACACCCTTCGCATAGACATATTTACTGCATGTGCCGACCAGCATATTTCCGGATTCTCCCTTGATATACGGATAGACCCAGTAATAGTTGTAATCATTGTCGAGTGCTTTTGTATCGGTATAAGTCGTGCCTTTTGTGGTCATTCCGACGTAGGCGTACGTCTTGCCTTTCTTGGCATAGATGAGATATCCCTCAGCACCTTCTGCTGCGCCCCAGGTCAGTTTGACCTTGTTCTTTCCGGCGCTCTCTGCTTTCAGCGTGGTCACGGACGGAAGAACGATTTTTTCCGCTATGATCTCCGTTTCCGGATTCGTTGTAATATACATCCATTCATCATCGTTTTCTGCTTCATTTCGGCCGTACCAGACACTGAAGAAGAAATCATCATCATTAACTTCCTTGCGAGGAATTGTATTATACGCTTCGACCAGGATCGGGCAATTGCTGATATCCAGTTTTTGAACATTGGTGCCATCAACATAAACAGCCATCAGCTTCGTATTATTCGAAATATCCAGTGAGGAGATCTTCGTTGATGTCAGGGCGAGCACCTCAAGTTCAGTATTCTGAGAGACATCTATCGAAGTAATGGAACAAGAAAACAGATCCAGTTTTTTCAGTGTCGGATTCTTCCGGACATTAACAGAAGTGATTCCACCACCTGCAATCGAAAGCTTACTCAAATTCATAAGATATTCCATTCCCTTATCGAGATCCGTTTTTCCTTCCGGCGGCTCAGATTCAAAGAAGTCAAGCGAAACGACCGTTTTTGCCTCGATCAGCGAAAGATAACCATCCTTGTCCCACTTATTCTTATCCTCATTCTGCAGATAATTTTTCAGAACATAGGAGAAATGCTCCTCATCGATCGGAATGCGGAACTTCTCACCGGTGCTTTTGATCTTGTCCTTTCGGTCTGCAGAGATATATGTCCAGGTCCTCGAATTTTTCTCAGGATTCAGTCCTTCCCAGGAAAAAAAGTCACCGTCAAAGTCAGTGTAGTGGTGCGGTTCAAATGAGTTATAGGCATCCACGAGATACGGACAGCTCGTAATATCCAGTTCGGTGATTTTATTGCTCTCTATTCCCAGAAGCATCAGTTTCTGATTGTTTTTCAGTGAGATGGAAGTAAGTTCATCGTTGTTTAAAATCAGTCTTTCGAGATTCGGATTATGGCTTACATCGATCGACGTGATATTACACCACTGGACAGCAAGATAGTTCAGATTCGGCATATACTGAAGTCCCGAACTAAGATATGTCTTTCCCTCTTCAAGATTCTTTCTCTGGATCGAGATCTCCGTGATACCCGCTCCCTCCTCTTCGGAAAGATAGCCGTCATTATTGCCGAATCTTTTTTCATAGTCCTTTACAAAGTCCACAAGGACCGGCGAGAAATTACTGCTGTTGATCTGAACTCCCGCATCTGCTCTTACCGGGTTCCTTGCGAAAAGGACCGCTCCTGCCGAGCTGAGAAGCGCGGCTGCCAAAATACCTGCTACTAACTGTTTTGCTTTCTTCATTGTTTCCTCCGGTTATTATGTTATATCGATTTTTACAAGGACCTGTTCCGTAACCGCCCGATCAGAAGGCTGGGATGCCGCGGTTGCTTCCTTAGAGCTAAAGACCTGTACCCAGCAAAGGTTTCCGCTTGATGTCTCAAAGCAGGCGATACCGACGCTCTTCCATCTGCTCTCGAGAATATTCGCGCGGTGTCCGGAAGAATTCATCCAGGAATTCATAACGCTTTCCGGGGACCTCTGTCCGCGGGCGATATTCTCACCGCTGATCTTGGAATTGATCGTAAAACAGCTGGCGCCGGAAGGTCTCGTATGCGAGAAGGAATAGGTGATTTCCGCGCCACGTACCATGGCCGCCTCTAACAGTTCCGTATCCATAGTAAGCGGAGAAAGTCCCGCTTTTGCTCTTTCCTGATTTACAAGATCAAGTACCTCATATGCATACGCATATCTTCTTGTTCCAGAAACCGGTACTAATTCGCCCCAGATATAGCTTCCATCCCCAAGTCGGTACACGCCGTCCGGAACCGTAATGGTGGCGTCATCCGGGAAAACGCCGGGGCCGACCTCTTTGATCGAAGCAGGGATCACAAATGACTTCAGTCCTGTATTGCGGAAAGCATATTGTCTGATCGTCTCCAGCTTATTTCCGCAGTTTACGACCGTAAGCGCATAACAGGCAGCAAACGAGGACCATCCGATCAGTTTAATATTCGGCAGATTGGGGACACTTGAGAGCTTGGAGCAGCTGACAAAAGCGCCATCATCGATGATCTCCACATTCGCCATGCCGGTCAGTGTCGTAAGATTACTGCACTCTGCAAATGCATGTGACTGAATCTCCGTCACACTTGCAGGGAAATACACACTCATTAGATCCGTACGGCCGGAGAACGCACTATATTTGATCACATTCACGTCGGAAGGAATGGAATAGGAAGTAACTGTTTTGTTGTAAGGATAGAAAACAAGACACACCTTATCATCCTTCTTCTGGTACAAAACACCATCCTTCACATAAAAGTACTTCGAGCCGGAAGCCACAGTGATCGTCTGAAGCGATGTGCACTTTCCGAAAGGATTTCCATAACTTACAGTGGTCAGCGGCATATCCTCAAGTGACGCCGGCAGAGTAACCGATTTCAAGTTTATATTATTATAGAACGCATTGGATTCGATGAAACGAAGGCCCTCGCCGAGCGTTAAATTCGTCAGAGAACAGTTGGAAAACGATGTGGAACTAATGGACTTCAGCGTGTTCTCCGGCACAACAAGATCCGTTAACGCCGTACAGCCGGCAAAAGTGCAGCTTCCCAGACTCTCCAGGTTTTTTGCATTCGTCAGATCGATATTCACAAGATTTACACATTTATAGAAAGCATAGGCCCCGATATGGGTCACTCCGGAACCGACAACGACCTTGGTGATCAGATCTTTGTCATTCTTCCACGGACGGCTGGTATTCGTAATTCCTGTACCGGATATCACAACGGAACCTTCATCTGTAACATCGGCCATCGCTCCGGAGCCGGTCAGATACATGGTGCCCAGATTGTCCAGAGAAGCCGTCACGTCGCCCAATGTATATACTTTCACATACGCTTTGGCATAGACATAGGAAGAACTCTTTCCTTTTGCCGTTTCCCCGCCGGCGGTAAGATACGGATACACACGGTAGTAGTTATACTTTTCCGTCGATGCAGTCGTATCTTCAAAAGTGGTATTCGTTGTCTTGGCAAGATAGGTAAAAGAACCGTCTCCTGTTTTTCTATATATCTCATATCCCTGTGCCGATGGCGCGGCTTTCCAGGAAAGGCGGACCGATTTTTCCAATCCTGTGGCCGTAAGACCAGTGACCGCTTCGTCATAGGTCTTGCACTTCCCGTAAGCATATTTTCCGGTAAGTCCCACAACCATATTTCCGGAAGCATTTTTGTGGTACGGGAATACCCAGTAGAAAGTATATTCCTCGGAAGTGGCATTTTTATCTTTCCATGCCGTCCCCTGCGTCGTCATGCCCTTATAGCCATATGCACCTTCGGAAGTCTTTCCGTAGATCAGATATCCTTCGGCGCCATAGGAAGCATTCCAGCTTAACTGCACGTAACTGTATCCGGCAGAAACTTTAATATTCGCCACTGCGGCACAGACACCTTTGGCATATACATACTTTTCACACCCGCCGGTGATCATCTTGCCGGAACTGTCTTTAATGTAGGCAAATACCCAGTAGAAGTTATAGTCGCTATCCAGGGCTTTTGTATCGGAAAAGGTCGTGCCCTTCGTGGTCATGCCGACGTATCCGTACTTTCCGTCCTTCTGGCCATACACGAGATACCCTTCGGCACCGCTGACGGCTTTCCAGGAAAGCGTCACCCGGTTCTTACCGGAAGATACGGCGGTAAGGCCTGTCACCGTTCCCGGTGCGGAAAGAACTGTCTTTCTCATGACTACTGTCATAGCAGAAAAAGAAAGGATCGATACAAGGATCGTAAAAGCGAAAAGCAAAGATAGTTTCTTATGTCTCATCCAAAGCACCCCCTCGACAAACCATCTCCAACCTCAAGGAAACTTGTATATCTATTTTGCCACAGCGAGGGGGAAAAATCTATCTTTCTTTAATCGAAGGAGATGTTCTCCAATCCGTGCAAGTACTTGAATTTCAGGCACTTCAGCTTCAATCCGCGTTTTCCGAAATGCATTCTGAATACAGAATGCTTGGCGATCAGGATGCACTCCGTCGTCTGCGATACGTCCTGGCCTTCCGATCCCGTGAACGTAATGACACGAAGCGGGATACTCGTGTAGTAAAGCGTGATCGGGAGCTGGGCCAGAGGGGACAGATCCGAGCAGGCCACAAGCTCGCATTCATATACGCCAAGTTTATTGCAGGTGATACCGAAGACGAAGTCTTTTCCCTCGGAAGTATCGACATCAACCGTGATGACCGGATCTTTGTCGATCTCATAGTAAAGATCCACCTTGGCCTCGATCGCGTCGTCAGAGAAAGGACAGTCGATATGCTTCACAACCGGGCGGTCGCCCATGATCGCATCCATTGCCGGCGTATTCATGGCATATTTTAAGATATTGGCGGCATTTCTCTGTAGCTCGGCTCTCGTGATGAGATCCGTTCTGCCGTTTTTGAGGTTCTCGAATGTATCTGTCGCATCGAGGTCGGCTCTTTCGACAGAGGAGCAGACCATGTAAATATCGCACTGGGCTCTGGCCATGACGGAATGACTCCTAAGACCATGGTCAAACTGATTCTCCGGAATGCTGTCGATATAGGCCCACCAGTCGGTCATAAGGATACCGGTAAAGCCCCACTGGTCGTGCAGGATCGTCGTATCGAGCTCGTAGTTTGCCGTGCCGAAAGCACCATTGATCTGGTTATATACGGACATGACAGATCTGGCGTTTCCTTCCTTGATCGCAATCTCAAAGCCCTTAAGATAGATCTCACGAAGGGCTCTTTCGGAAACGACGGAATCCATACATCTTCTGTTCGTTTCTCTGTTGTTGCAGCAGAAATGCTTGATCGTGCCGGTCACTCCGTGCTTATCCATACCGCGGAGCTGTGCAGATGCAATGCGTCCCGTAAGGAGCGGATCCTCGGAAAAATACTCGAAGTTTCTGCCGTTTAACGGATGACGGTGGATGTTGATACCGGGGCCTAAGATGTTATCGACTTCGTTACTTACCATCTCGATGCCGAACCAGTCGAAGAGTTCTTCGTTGAGTTTCTCATTGAATGTGCATGCCAGGCAGGTGCCATTCGGAAGTGAGAATGCCTTCTTCCCGCTGTCGATACGCATGCCGGAAGGGCCATCGTCACAGCAGAGCGCCGGAATGCCCATCGCCTGCAGTTCTTTTGAAGCACCGGCAAAAGCGGCGGCTGTTCCTGTCGTGACCTTCGGGCTTCCCATACCTTCACCGCGGATGATGAGGCAGAGCTCTTCGTCCGAAAGCTGCGCGATGAATTCATCGAGGGTATTCTTCTTTAGTTTTACATCCGAAAGCTTAATGCCCTTATCACCGGTATAGGGGATCTCCTTCGGAAGTCTTTCCAATCTTGTATCTACATGTTCGACCTGCCGGAGCGGGACCGGTTCATATTCTCCGCCGATCGTAAGTCTCTCAAAGGCCTGAAGCGGCTTTGCTGCCGACTCGAGCTGTTCGACCATCGTATCTTCCGCAAGTTCAAAAGAACCGGAAAGCCCCGCTTCTACTACATTTTCTCCTGCGTAGAAAGAATAGGTGCCTTTCGGGAGTACCCAGCCGGTCTTTCCCAGGAGGCGCCCGTCATCGTCAAAGGAAGCATAGCGGTTCTTCCCTGCCCTAAGCGTGATCTCCTCCGTCTGTCCGGGCGCAATTTCCTCTGTCTTTTGAAAATCCACAAGGACACGGGAAGGCGTCGCGATCCTATCAGACGGTGTCTGGGCAAAGAGCATGACGGTCTTCTTGCCCGGATAGTTACCTGTATTCTTGACGGAAAGCTTCACACTGACGTCGGTACCTTCCGCAGAAAAACCGAGATCCGTGATCTCAAACGTCGTATAGGAAAGACCATATCCGAATGGATAGAGGACCTTCTCCGGTGCAAAGGTCGAGAAGTATCTGTAGCCGACGAAAATATCTTCCGCATAGAAATCCTTCGAGAGGTCATCACCGCCGAAGTTAGAAGAAGACGGATAGTCGGAAAGATCTTTGGCGATGGTATCGGTAAGGCTTCCCGAAGGAACAGCTTTACCTGTAACGATATTACCGACTGCCGTTCCGCCGATCATGCCGGCCTGCCAGACATAAAGGACTGCGGCCGGATCGTACTTAGATATAAAGGACATGTCGATGATGTTGCCGACATTTAAAAGAACGATCGTCTTAGAAAAAGCATTACAGACTTTACGCATCATCTCCTCTTCTCCATCGTTTAAGAAGAAGGATCCTTTCTGCGGAGTATTGTCACGATCCTCACCTGCCGTTCTTCCGATGACGATGATCGCCGCGTCGTTTCTTCCTGCGGCTTCTTTTACCACAGCATCTGAAAGCGGCATCTCATCCTGCGACCAGTTCTCCTTGCCCCAGCCAAGACCCGGATCGACCGGATGATCAAGCTCCCACTCGTCGTAGATCTTAAGAAGCGTTTCGTCTACGTTGATTCCTTCTTCATTCTGAAGGCCTTCGAGGATCGAAACAACATGCTTGACATTGACCATGCCGCCGGAACCGGTGCCGCTCTTATAGTAGTTTCTCTGCATTCTTCCGAAGACCGCGACGTTCGCACCTTTCGAAAGCGGAAGTGCGGAGCGGTCGTTCTTAATGAGGACCGAACCTTCTTCGGCGACGCGGATCGCGGTATCTGTGTATTTGTTCCAGTCGAGGATATATTCAGGCATAAGAAAACCTCCGATGAGAAGAATCTGTCACTTAAGATTTTACTCTATCGGAGGCTTTTCGTTTATCAATATCTTGTCGAATAATGTCGTTTATAGGTCGTATTTATTTCCCGTCATAGGCACCGCTGACCATCTTCAGATATGTCCTTCTCGTAAAGAGATAGGCGATCGTGTAAAAGAGCGCGAACACGACAACACACATCGAAAGGATCAGGAGGAATGCCTGCGGTTCGCATCCGCCGAGGATACGCAGGATCCTGTTCACCATCGGGTACGCAGCGGCTGTGTGGATCACGGCCACGATCAGAGGCAGAAGGAACACGACGACGATCTGCGAGTTGATGGATTTCTTGATCTCTTTTCTCGTAAGTCCGACCTTTCTCATGATCGCAAAGCGGCGGGAATCTTCATAGCCCTGCTGCAACTGAGAAAAATACATATTGAGGATCGTGATCGTCAGGAAGGCAATACTCAGGAAAAGACCTAAGAAGAAAAGGCCTGAATAGATACCGACGATCTCTTCGATACTGTCGATCCTGGAATTCACATACAGGTAGTCATACTGTGGCTGGTTTGTGCGGATCTCTTCAAACATCGCCAGCTGTTCGGATCTGCCGGAAGAGGTATTGATCAGAAGGTGCTCATTTCTTTCGCCTACTTCAAAGACGTTCTCATTTATATATGGTTCTAACTTCGCAAGGACCGCATCATTCGGAACGATGAAATAGTAGAGCCCGTCCGAGACGGCGATGGAACTTCCGGAACTCATTTTCGGCGCTTCGGTGATCTTTCGAAGATTAAACACTTCCGATACACCATCTTTGGCATAGCCGTCTTTATCCATGGCCTGGAAGGCGATCGTATCGCCGATGTCTTTTCCTGAACGGCAGTAAAGCGCGATCTCATTCTCCTTCAGATCGAGGGTAGTGTTATTCGTGTAGTTATAGATATCCTCAGTGAAGATAAAGATCTCACTAGCATCGATCGAAAGGTAGGAAGGAGCGGTCAGAACGACGCCGTTTTTGATCCTGGCAAAAGCATTCATATATTTATATATATAAATCTGATCGATCGAAACGCCTGACTTATCGGCCGCCTGGCGGATCTTTTCGAGACGCTCCTGACGGATCTCATCTGTATCCGGAGTCTCATAAAGGATATCCAGATCGACGACATAGTAACTGCTTGCCATGTCATGAACCGTGCTGTAAAGCGTCATGACCGAAGACATCGTCACAAGGACCATCGTGGCAAAGATACAGATCGTCGCCAGATTCGCGGCATTTCTTTTCATGCGGTAGAGCATGCCGGAGATCGAGATGAAATGACCGGTCTTATAGTAAAACTTCTTATTCTTCTTAAGGGTATTCAGAAGCGTAATGCTGCCGGCGGTAAAGAGGGCATACGTACCGAAGATAACAAGGGAGACCGCAAGTCCGAAATACTGGAGTGCCGAAAGGCCATTATCCATTGAAAAGGAAAGGAGGTATCCTCCACTTAAAAGAAGCACACCCGCGATCGCGAGGATCCACTTGCTCTTCGGCTGCTTCTCACCTTTCGCTTCTTCCTTCATGTACTCAAGAATATTCGAACGAAGTATACCGATCGCATTGATCAGGAAGAAGAACAGGAAGAAGAACGCAAATACCATGGCATTGGTGAAGATGGTCGAAAGCGGAAGGTTCCAGGAAAAATCCACTTCATGATGGTAGATACGAAGGAACACGAGCTGGAAGACCTTTTCCGAAACGATACCGATGATCGAACCCGCGATCGTACTGATCAGGAAAACATAGAGGTTTTCCAGGAACTGCACGTGGATGATATGCTTCTTCTGCATGCCGAGCACACAGTACACACCGAGCTCTTTCTTCCTCTGCTTGATGACGAAACGGCTGACGCCGATCAGGAAGAAAAAGGAGATGATATACATGACCGGAATACCGATGATCATGATCTGCTGGAGCGTCGCGCCACCCTCGATCATGCGCAGGTATTCATCTTTTGCGATCGCCGTAATGATATAGGTGATCGCTACCATGATCAGACTCGATATGATGTATGGTACATATATGATCTTATTCTTGCGGAGCGCATTGGCCGCAAGACTTCTATAGATATGTCTCATCTTTTCGTTCCTCCGCACTTACTCATTTACTGCACGAAGGCCGCTACCCATAAGAGCCGTAAGAGAATCCGAGATCCTTCTATAGAACTCGCTGTTGGTCTCATTTCCACGGTAGATCTGATGGTAGACGATACCATCCTTGATGAAAAGAACTCTTCCTGCGGTACTTGCCGCCTTGATGGAATGGGTAACCATGAGGATGGTCTGGCCGTCTTTATTGATGGCGGCAAACTGATTGAGAAGTTCATCGGTGGAACGGGAATCAAGAGCACCGGTCGGTTCGTCCGCAAGGACCATCTCCGGTTCTGTGATGATCGCGCGGGCGACCGCTACACGCTGCTTCTGACCGCCGGAGATCTCGTACGGGAACTTTTCGAGAAGAGGCGTGATCCCGAGCTTATCGGCGATCGGACGGATCCTCGTCTCCATCTCCTGCGGCGTGCAGCCGGCAAGAACGAGCGGCAGATAGATGTTATCTCTTACAGAGAAATTATCGAGAAGATTGAATTCCTGGAAGACAAAGCCGAGGCTCTCTCTTCTGAACTTGGCCAGAAATTTCTCCTTCATGGCCTGCATGCTCTTGCCTTCGAGAATGACTTCTCCTTCTGTGGGTTTATCCAGCGTGGCGAGGATGTTCAGAAGGGTCGTTTTGCCTGAGCCCGATTCGCCCATGATGGCGACATACTCTCCTCTTTCCACGGTAAGATTGACGTTTTGAAGTGCGGTGACCTTGTTTCCGCCGAAACGTGTCGTATAGACTTTTTTCAGATTCTTTACCTCTAACATTGACATAGGTAGTCCTCCTTGCTGTGTTTACGCCATCATCTTACAATTCGGGAATATGTCCCTGCCATCGATTTACCTTACATAAATGGCGGTCAATCTTACATTTTCGTAAGATTGGAAAATGAAAATGCTGTGATTACTTTTTGCCGAAAAGCACTTTGACCTTCGTGCCGGATCCCACTTCGGAGTCAAAAATGACGTCGCAGGAAAGCATGTCGGCGGCTTTTTTCACGAGGTACAGGCCAAGTCCCGAAGACTTCTTCTCGTTATGGCCGTTATAGCCCGTATAGCCCTTTTCGAAGATCCTCGGAAGGTCTTCTTTAGCAATGCCGATCCCTTCGTCTTCGATGGTAAAAGACTCGGCATCCCCATAAAAATGCACAGTCCCTTCCTTCTGATACTTCACGGCATTGGAGATCAGCTGGCCCACGATGAAACCGAGCCACTTCTTATCCGAGGTAACGACCAGATTCGTAGGGGTAAAGTCCACGGATAATCCCGAGCTCAGGAACATCGTCATGGCACGCTTGATCTCGGAGCGGAGGATCTCGTCGACATTCACTTTTTCAAACTGAAGATCGTTGCTCTCCGAACCCAGACGCAGATAGTTAAGCGCCATGTCCGCATAGTTATTGACGTGCAGAAGCTGCGAATTTAAGCGGTTCGCCGTCTCCTGATCTTCCATGTTATGGATGATCAGAGAAATCGCGGCGATCGGGGTCTTGATCTGGTGGACCCACATCGTATAGTAGTCGAGCATCGCATTCTTCTGCACCGACGATTCTTCCCTCGTCTTGGAAAGATCCTCGGAAAGTTTAATGAGAAGATCGCGGTAGTCGCTTTCGATCAGATCGATCTTTTCCTCGACCACGAGCAAATCTTCGTCATCGGATGAGGTGAGGCTTTCGCAAAAAGCCTCCGGGAACTCCACGGCTTTCTTCAGCACATCGTGTTTTCTTGAAAACTTACGAAATCCCAGGATACCGAAAATGCCACCGATAAGCGCTAAGATGGCCGCCGAAAGGACGACGGGCATCAGGGACTGCCGGTAAAGCCATAAGACGAGTGCCATAACAGCAAGGCACACCAGAGCAGACAAAATCGCGGGAAAGGATTTTTTCACATATGCCGGGAATAATTTTTTATTCAATGATGTAGCCCTGTCCCTTCTTCGTGACGATATAATCCGGAAGACCTGCGGACTCCAGTTTCTTTCTCAGACGGTTCATATTGACGGAGAGCGTGTTCTCATCGACGAAACAGTCATCGTCCCACAGGCTCTGCATCAGGGTATTTCGGGAAACGATACTGCCTTTTCCGGAAAGAAGCGCAGACATGATGCGGTTCTCATTTTTCGTCAGTTCGATCTTCTGTCCGGCGATGGTGATCGTGGAATCCGAAGCGTTATAGGAAGCGCCGCGATGCTCGATCACGTCACACTTTTCCTCGGTAAAAGCATAGGCTCTTCTAAGTACCGCCATGATCTTCGCCGTCAGTACATTAAAGTCGAAGGGCTTGGCCACGAAATCGTCCGCGCCCATGTTGATCGCCGTGACGAGATTGATATTGTCGGAAGCCGAAGAAAGGAAGATCACCGGGACCTTCGAGACTTCACGGATCTTACTGCAGCGGATAAAGCCGTTGGCAAAAGGAAGGCCTATATCCATCAGGATCAGGTGCGGCTGAAACGACTGGAACTCACCGAGGATATCCTCGAAATTCTCTGTCAGTTTCACTTCGTAACCCCAGCCGGTCATCATGGTCTTCAGTTCAGAGGCGATCGTAAAATCGTCCTCCACCACTAAAATCTTATACGTCATAAATACCTTCTCACTTCACTTTTTTCAATGCCCATTATAGCACACCCGGGAAATTCCCTATGGCGATCGACGATGCCGCGCCCGATATGATAAGAAAATCAGAGAGTAAAAAAGGAGGCGTCTCAAAACAATGAGGCATCCGAAGTTGGATAAAAGAAAAGAGGCTGCCTTGTGAGACAGCCCCTTCATTTTTCCTATGTCAAAAGATCAGGCCCAGGGATTCTGTGCATCCGGTACGCGGATGCCTACCAGGATGAACTGTTCCCATAAGAACCACTCGCCAGTCGATGGCTTGGTACGCAGACGGATCTGTCGCGGGCTGTCGGCTCCGCCGGAATTGAGATTGACCGTGAGGTAGCCCTCATTAAGGTTATCTCTGCTGTGGGCCAGCTCATAGACCGTAACAGAATACGGACGCTGTGGCATATAGTTGTTCTGCGGTGTGGCGCCGTTCAGGTAGGAACGCGGGATATAGTCGCTGTCTCTAAAACGGTCTGCAATAAAGGAGATCTCATACGGAGATAGCGGCTGCGGTCCCTTAAGGAAGTTCAGCATGCGGAGGCTCTCGTCCTTATTGAAAGGATATACGCAGAGAGCAGCTACGGTCAGCGCTGCCACATCGAGAGGATCTTTTAAAGAAGCCTCCGGAAGCGCCTTAAGCTGTTCTAATGTCTCCGGCATTTCCTGAAAGACCACGGTCTTTTTTGCAAGGTCAGTACCTGCTGCCGCAGTCGGGGCAGGTGCGCTGTTTTGAATATTATCGAATAATCCCATACTTCGTTCTCCTTTAGGATCTGATCACTTCGGACCTCTGTTTACGATACCGCCGTTGTTCACGCCCTCGTCCTTCCAGCTCTTTCTCTGGAATGTATTCTCAAGGTCATTTTTCGGGGCAGGTGCCGGGCTTTCCGGCACAGATGCCGATGCAAAAGGAGCGGCATACTGTCCGTCCGGAGCGATCGGTGCAGAAGGTGTGCCTTCTACCGGTACCGGTGCAGGTGCGATACCTTCCTGCGGAGCAGGAACTACCGGAGCAGGTTCAGTCACAGCGCCGGATGCTGCCGGCTCAAACGGCGGAGGTTCCGGGAGTCTGTCTTCTACAGGTGCTGCCGGAGCTTCGAAAGCAGGTGCGGCTTCCACTGGAACCACAGGAGCTGCTGCTTCAACTGGAGCCGGTTCTGCCGGAGCTTCTGCGCAGACTTCGCCCATCAGCTGGACAGGCGCTTCTTCCGGTACAGGGGCCGGTGCAGGTGCTTCAAAGGCCGGAGCGGCCGGAGCTTCTGGTGCTACCGGAGCAGCTTCTACCGGAGCGGCCGGAGCGTCAAAAACCGCAGCAGGTGCATCCAAAACAGGCTCGGCCGGAGCTTCGACCGGTGCAGGAGCTGCCTCGACCGGGGCCGGTGCCGGGACCGGTGCGGCGACAGAGTCAAGTCTGAAACCACAATTCATGCAGAAGATATCACCTTCGCGTACGGGGTTTCCACAATTCGAACAATTCATAATTAATTCCTCCTTCTCCTTAAAGTGTTATGACGGATAGCTCCATTTTTTTCATAAATGCAAAATAGTCCTTCTTCATGTTGCCGGCATTCGGGCCTTCCACGCAGGCATAAAGAACCGTATTCTTTTCGATGCTGGCATATTGGTTGAAGGTCATGAACTCGGATTCGCTGGCAAAAGCAAAATAATCCTTCTTACTGACGAATTCATTCTCCATCAGCTCTCCAAGTGCTTTATTGTCCTGATAAGTGCGCTCGCACTTACCCATGATCGTCTCGTAGTAATTCTTGGCGGCATCAGCGTTTTTGAACTGAATGACCAGTACTTCCATAAAGGCCACGGAATCACTCTGCCTGCTCTTCGGATCCGCCTTGATGTATTTAAATACAGACTTTACATCTTCATCTTTTACCACAGTGTGAAAACCGAAGAAAGTGAAATCTTTCGAACTGACCTCCGCATAAAGACCATCTTCAAAATCCGTGGCCACATCGCGGATGGGATACTGGGAATCCACCATCAGTCTGTAGTGATCGCTGTCCGCTTTTTTCGCCTGACAGGTCTCCTCCAGGGCATCCTTGACCTGACCGATCTTTGAACTGAATTCGCTCTTACAGGCACAAAGCCCGATCAACATGATGGCGACCAATACTAATGCTACTTTTTTTCTCATAACCGACCTCTAAATATATCCTCTATAAAATTTTATCTTTACGAAAAGAAAATTTCAAGCGCACGGGCGATGGGCTCCGCTTCTTGGTGTAGAATAGTAGGAAAGACGGAAAACGGGAGGAAGATAACGTGTTCTTTTCCAAAAACAGTGACTCAAACGGCGGTCTTTCCCGCTTCTTCAAAAGAGGCAATAAGGATCCGGAACTGCTGGAGATCTTCGAAAACAAAGGCTTCTACAGCGAAGAATACGTAAACGCTTTTCTGGAGCGTCACCCGCGCCCGACTTCCGATGACCACTTCACTCTCTGTGAGATCTATACCGAAATGGGGAAGTACGAAGACGCCCGTACAGAGCTTATGGCCGTCCGTCCCGGCTCGATCCTCGATGCCATCAATAACGGCCAGCATGCCTTCTGCTCGATCGCTCTGCTTATGGAGACCGGAGAGTATAAAAAGGCTATCGCGGCCTATCACGAGCATGTGAAGTTTTTAGATACCTTCATGAAAAACTCCGTCCGTGCCCGGATCGCCGGCGATTACTATTCCCATGCCGCCGTGATCTGCGCGATCGAGGGCGATGAAGAAAAAATGGACCGTTATATCCGCAGGATGCGTGAATGGTGCGATATTTTCCCTAAACACAGGATCCTTCTTGAGGTCACGCAGGTGAAGATCCTTTTTGCAAAGAAAAAAGAAGAAGCCGGTCAGGCACTGGCGGATTGCCGTCAGACCATAACCGACTTCCCTGGTTTCAAATATGAGTGGGAGCGGGAGTATTTCCTGAAAAAACTCGACCGCGCGGAGAACTATCAAGACGCAAAAGATGCGATCTGACCTTTTTCCCGCTTCTCCCCTTTTTTACGAACGGAGCGTTGCGCCGTACTTTTCTTCGAGGTTGCTTAAGATCTTCGATACGAATCCGTCGATGACCTCCGGCTTGAACTCCTCATCTTTCGGTGTGAATACTACGGAGAAAGCAAGGCTCTTCTTGTTCTCGCCGAGCTGTGCACCTTCGTAGATATCGAACAGATCGATCTTCGTGATGTATTCGCAGGAAGATGCGATCTCTTTTTCCACCTGGGCACAGGTGACGTTCTTATCCATAACGAAGCAGAAGTCACGCTTTTCTTCGAGGAACTTCGGCAGCGGGATGAACTTTCTCTCTTTACCGTAGTACTTGCTTAAGATACGAAGATCGATCTCTGCAACATAAGCCGGAACTCTCATGTCGAGCTCATCGCAGATCTCATAGAGGACCTGTCCGAGATAACCTACCGTTTCGCCATCGCAGATGACTTTCGCAGTTCTTCCCGGATGCAGGAACGTCTTCTCGTCTTTTTCGTAATCGAACTTCACATCAAGAGTGTCCGCGATCACGGAGACAAGGCCCTTCAGGGAGAAGAAGTCTTCGTCCTCACCGAATACACCGATACAGACTGTTTCTCTCTCGTCCGGATACTCGGTAAGCGGGAGAGATTTCGGCAGGAACTTGTTGCCCATCTCATAGATACGGCCGGAGAGGATGCCTCTCTTCTGGTTTCTGGCCATTGATGTGATCATCTGCGGAGCAAGGGTCGTTCTCATTAAAGAAAGATCGATGTTGATCGGGTTCATGATCTTGATCGCGAAGCGCTCCGGAGCATCTTCCGGAAGTTTCAGAAGATCGAAATCCGACGGAGAGAAGAACGAATAGTGTACGCCTTCGCATGCGCCTGCCGCACAAAGTGCCTGCTTGATCTTAAGCTCGGTTCTCTGCTTCAAGTTGTTACCGCCGGATGTGACCTGTGCGGTCGGGATGAATGTCGGTGTGATGTGCTCATAGCCGTACATACGGATGACTTCTTCGGCAACATCCTGATAGGACTCCATATCGACTCGGTAGCCCGGGATCGCGATCGTCAGCTCATCGCCGTTCAGTTCCGGTGCGAACTGCAGATTCTTAAGGATTCGGACGATATCCTCATCCGGTACGGTGATACCGAGAACACCATTGACCTGTTTGACGCTGACGGTCATCTTACGCGGCTCAACAGAGTTTCCTGTATTGATGTCGAACTTGGTCGAGCTTACCTTACCGCAATGGAGTTCTTCGATCAGGTGCAGGGCACGCTTCATGGCCATAACGGTCGTATACTCATCGACGCCCTTGGAAAAACGCATGCTCGAATCAGAGACCTGACCGAGAGCCTTCGAGCTCTTACGGATATTGTCGTGAGCGAACTTGGCTGCTTCGAACATGACCGCACTCGTGGAATCGAGGATCTCGGAATTGAGACCGCCCATGATGCCCGCGAGAGCGACCGGCTTCTTACCGTCACAGATAACGAGGTTCTCTGTGGTCAGAGAAAACTCCTTCTCGTCGAGGGTGACGATCTTCTCGCCTTCTTCCGCACGGCGGACATGGATCTCTCCGTCCTCCAGGTAGGAGAAATCAAAAGCATGCATCGGCTGTCCGAGTTCTTTTAACACATAGTTCGTAATATCAACCACATTGGAGATCGCGGAGCATCCGACAAGAGCCAGACGGCGCTTCATCCAGAGCGGAGATTCCTCGATCTTTACATCGGATACATAGTGACCGATATATCTCGGGCAAAGATCCGGTGCGGAAACGCGGATGTTGAACGGAACAGTCACTTCCGACTCCGTGTAGTCGAGAGCCGGCTCCTTGATCGGTTTGCCGAGAACCGCAGCAACTTCTCTTGCAATACCGAAGATGCTCTGGCAGTCCGGACGGTTCGCGGTGATGGAGACATCGAAGATATAGTCATCGAGGCCCAGGATCGGCTTTACATCCGCACCCGGAACACTATCTTCCGGAAGAACGAGAAGTCCGTTATAACCGGCACCCGGGAACATATCCTCGGTAACACCGATCTCTACACCGGAGCAGAGCATACCGTAGGAATCGTATCCACGAAGTTTTCCCTGTCCGATCGTCATGACACCTTCTACAGTGACGTGATCCTTGGCAGTGGCATATACCTGCGCGCCGATCAGGGCGAGCGGATATTTTCCACCGGCAGCGACATTATCTGCACCGCAGCAGATCTGAAGCGTTCCATGCTCTCCGGCATTTACCTGGCAAAGGTGCAGGTGTGTGCCTTCGATCGCCTCACAGGTCATGACTTCACCGACGACGACATTGCTGATGTCGTGGCCGACTTCATATTTTTCTTCTACCTCGAAACCGCAGGAGAAGAGTTTCTCCTCGAGCACATCCGGGGTAACGTCGATATCGACATAATCTTTCAGCCAGCTTAATGGTACTAACATATTACTTGCCTCCCTTTCCCTTAGTCATCGATCTGATCGAGCACACGCAGATCCGACTCAAACAGCATCTTGATGTTGTTGATGCCGTACTTGAGCATCGCGATACGGTCGATACCGATTCCGAAAGCCAGGCCGCTGTAGACATTGCTGTCAATGCCGCAGCCTTCGAGTACTTTCTTATTTACGACACCTGCGCCGAGGACTTCGATCCATCCGGTGCCCTTGCAGAGCTTGCAGCCCTTGCCGCCGCACTGGAAGCAGCTGACATCGACTTCTACCGAAGGCTCGGTGAACGGGAAGTACGACGGACGGAGACGTGTTCTGGTCTCCTCGCCGAAGATCTTCTTTACGAACACATCGAGCATACCCTGCAGGTCACAAAGCGTGATGCCCTTATCGACAACGAGTCCTTCCATCTGGGAGAACATCGGAGAATGCGTTGCGTCATCGTCCGAACGGAATACCTTACCGGGGGAGATGATCTTGATCGGCGGCTTCTGCGCCTCCATGACGTGGATCTGACCGGCAGATGTCTGTGTACGGAGAAGAAACTCCGGACTTAAGTAGAACGTATCCTGCATATCTCTCGCCGGGTGATCCTGCGGGATATTTAAGGCCGTGAAGTTATAGTAGTCAGTCTCGATCTCATTTCCTTCGTAGATGGAAAAGCCCATAGAACCGAAGATCTCGACGATCTGGTTCCGAACCTGTGTATTCGGATGGAGCTTGCCCTTCTTCTGCTTCTTTTCAGGAAGCGTGATATCGATGGCCTCGGCAGCATATCTCGCCTTTCTCTCCTGATCCTTGAATCTGGCGTCGAGTTCATCAAACTTCTCCTGCGCCCAGTTCTTGATCTCGTTGACCATCTTACCGTAGTCAGCCTTCTGCTCCTTCGGGATCTTGCCCATCTCCTTCATGAGTGAGCCGATTTTGCCCTCTTTGGCATCCATGACGCTCTTTTTATACTCATAGACGCCCTTGGAGCTGGTGATCGAGGATAGATCGTTCTCGATCTCGCTGCGGATTCCTGACAGTTTCTCATTCAGTTCACTTAACTCTGCCATGTTTTCCTCCTATTTCTCACGCTTTCGCAGTTCTTCACTTTACTATGCCCTGGAAAAACAAAAATCCCATGGCAACTTCTCATTGCCATGGGACGAATTCGCTTTATTTCGCACCTTCGCGGTACCACCCATGTTCGAAAAGAACTCGTCTTTCCGCACTCATCTGCGCCGTTAATGCTGCGCCTGCATCTCTCTTACTCAGCCGGCATGGCCGTTTTCGAAAGAACGCTCCGGTGTTGAAATTCATCTTGCGCTCTCTGTGATCGTGCTCTCAGCCGGTGACACGAATCTCTTCTCACAGGTTTCTTAGCGAAAACTACTTACGCACCTTCATTGCATGGATGAATTTTACGCTTGCGATATTGAAAAGTCAAGAGACAAGCAGTATAAGGAACCTTATCACATAGAAGACACCGAACATGCAGGCGATTCCGCAGAATGCACCGGTGACCAGTCTTCTCGGATTATTCGACATGGTCATTTTCAGGTACTGAAGGCCCCAGTCCATCGCCATAACGGCCAGTGCCAGCGCGCACCACAGCCACGGCAGACGTATGCCGAAAAGGATCATCGCGATACCGAAAACGTCACCCAGAAGGATTCCTGTGCATCTGGCACAAAGAGGCATCTGATACCCGCCGATGGAAAAACTGTGGCTCTCCAGCTGATGACAGCCGAGGTGGCTTCCGATATCCATAAGACGGAGCCAGATACGGTCTGCTCTGGTGATCTTCTCCGCACTCATATTTCTTTTTTCAGTAGTTACATTTTCCATTTGTGTCCACACTTATGACATACCCAGTAATGAGTATTTCTGATTTCTTTTCCTTTCCCACAAGCTCCACAGAGAAGGCCGATATATCCGAAGAGCATCGCTCCCAGGCATCCTTTGCCGGCACTGTAGTCTTTTCCTTTAGTCGTTGTCTCGGTAATGACCGAGCATTCTTCACTTTTACATTTCGGGCATTTCATCTTCAAAAATCACCCGAGGATCTCTTGAAGCGAATGAATGAAAGACTCGATCTTGCTTTCATTTCCCGCTGCAAGTTTTTTGCTGTTACGGTCGTTCAAGCCCACTGTGCACTTGATGGACGGGTACTTTTCCTTCAGGATCTGAAGGCACTTTTCGCTGCTGCCGCCGGCAAAAGCGAAGGCACCCATCACGCTATCACTTGGACCTAAATCAGCCATAAACTGGTTGACCGCCATAGACGGTTTTCCTGCCCAGACCGGCGTACCGATGATGATGGCATCGTAATTCCGGACGTTAGCAGTATAAGGCTGAAGATCAGTTCCCTTGCCCTTGGTGGCACCGGAACCGCCATGGAGGAATTTCAGAAGTCCCTTTTTCGGGATATCCTTTACCGGAAGAAGCTGCATGGTATCACAGGACAGAGCCTGCGCGATCTTCTCGGCCGCCTCCTTCGTATTTCCTTCCAGCGAGTAGTACACTATCAACGTTTTCATAGTTCACCCCATAATCTTCCTGCCTGAGTAAATCATAACGTACTTACCGACATGTAAAATTACAATTTAGTAAGAACCATAGTGGAAAACCATGGTTTTTACGCACTCAGGCATCAATTTCTAAAATTATTTTTCTTCCTTTTTCTGAGGGAAAATGTTGTGGCGCTTCTTTAGTACGAAGTACAGAGCACTTCCCAAAATACCGCAGGAGCCGACTTCACCGACGAAGACCCACAGTACGATCAGTGGAAATGCCATCTCTACACCATAGGCATAGCGGAGTATAAATGGAATGATGATGGTATTTGACAGGATCGGCGGAATCACCGCAAGAAATGGCGGATACTTCTTCCGAAGAAGATAGGTAAAGACCGCACCGATCAGTGTCGCGATACTTCCGAAGATAATGTCCGGCAGCATCGCTCCACCTAAGATATTTCCAATCAGACATCCGGCAAAGAGTCCGGGTACCGCGGCGACTGAAAACACCGGCAGGATCGTCAGCGCCTCCGCTATGCGGAACTGTACCGCTCCAAAAGAAATGGGCGCGAAGAGATATGTCAGCGTCACATAGACGGCCGCCACAGCCGCCGCCTGCGTGATCGAAATCGTCTTCCTGCTCTGTTCTTTTCTGTCCAGACTCATTGTTTCCCCTCTTTTAAGTTCAGTTTCCTTTTCCGTTTTCCTTCCTTTACAGATTCAGTCCTTTCTCTTCCGAATATCCGAGACGGATATTCATGCATTCAATCGCTGCTCCGGAGGCGCCTTTACCGAGATTGTCGAACTGCGACGAGACCACGATCCTTTCTTCGTTGCCGGTCACATAGATCTTCAGTCCGTCCCATCCGGACAAACTGTTTCCCGCAAGGAATCCGCTGGCGGCGGTCTCATCGTCGTCATCGGCTACCTTGATGAACTTCTTGCCGGCATAGTATTCTCTATAGAAGGCCAGAAGTTCAGACGGCGTCATCTTTTTCTTCAGCATATCGGCATATAGCGGCACTGATACTACCATTCCGCTATAGTAGTCGTCAATAATAGGCGAGAACAAAGGCGCTCTTTCAAGACCCGTAATGGCCTTCATCTCCTTAAGATGCTTGTGCTGCTGGGTAAGAGCATATTCTCTTCCGGAAGAAAACTCCGAAGGACGGTCTTCGCTCTCATAGACAGCGATCGTCTTCTTACCGGCGCCGGAATAACCGGAAAGTGCAAAACTGCTTACCGGATAATCCTTCCCCATGATGCCGGAGGCGATCAAAGGATATACGAGAGAAATAAAACCCGAAGCATAGCATCCCGGAACGGCGATGCGGTTTCCGGTCCTGATCGCGTTATAGTGCTTTTCGGAAAGCTCAGAAAAACCGTACGCCCAGCCTTCTTCTGTACGATGGGCTGTAGATGCGTCGATGATGATCACGTGCTCGTTATCAGGATCGATGAGGCTGACTGCTTCTCTTGCCGCCGCATCCGGAAGGCACAGGAAGGTAACATCCGAGGAGTTTATAAGCTTTCTTCTCTCTTCCGGATCTTTTCGAAGCTCCGGATCGATCTTCAAGATCTCGATATCATCTCTTCCTGCGAACCGTTCAAAGATCCGAAGGCCTGTGGTTCCTTCACTTCCGTCGATAAATACTTTCGTTTTCATATTCTTCCCTCTCTTTTACTTCACATTCTCAAGGTAGGTCAGGATCGTCTCCACCGCTCCGTCGATATCGACTAGGTCCGAGTGCACACAGAGGTGATATGTGCCGCTGTTGCCCCATTTCTGGTTCGTATAGTGGTTATAGTAGTTCGATCTGGCCGTATTCACATCGTTGATGTAGCGCTCCATCTGCTCGTCCGTAAAGTCCGCCTTTTCAATAGCGACTTTTCGCTTCCTTTTGATCTTATACGGCATGCTCGCCGCGATGAAGACGTTGATGCTTCCTTCATTCCGCAGAACGAAATCCGCGCATCGGCCGACAATGACGCAGGGGCCTTTGGCCGCAAGATCTTTAATGACCTTGCACTGCTGGAGATAGATCGCATCAGAAAAATCCGGCGTATAGGAGAAAGAGAAAAAGGACATCCTTCCTCTTCCCTTGTCGGAAATGCGGTGCGCGCCCTCCTCATTTCTCTCGATGAGCTTGGGGTCGATGCCGCCTGCTTCCGCAGCAAGCGTGATCAGTTCCTTATCATAAAACGGTATGCCGAGCTTCTCGGCGAGCTTGATGCCGATCTCTCTGCCGCCGGAACCGAATTCACGTCCGATTGTGATCACTCGATTATTCATTCGAAAAACCTCCAGTTACCATTTTATCAGATTAGCGGAAGAACAACCATGCCGCTGTCCCCATGACGATGAGGAAGACAAGGTTCATCACCGTGAATAGTCCTAAATACTTCTTCGTGTGCCCCGGCCTCAGCGTGCGGTAATGGCTGAAGGTAATGAGGCTGGCCAGCGACGAGATAAGCGTCCCCGTACCGCCGATATTGACGCCCAGGAGAAGCTCCCTGTAGTTTTCCGTGAATCTCGAAAGGAGGATCGCGGAGGGTACGTTACTGATGACCTGGCAGGAGCTGATGCTCACCAGAAGCGGGCTCTTCCCGAGAAGATTTCCGACAAAGTCCTGTACCTGCGGGATACGGGCCATATTTCCCGAGAAAACGAAGAACAGCGCAAATGTGCAAAGAAGTCCCCAGTCGACCTCGGTGAAGGCCTTTTTATCGGCAAAGAACAGAACCGCCGGGATGATAAGAAGGCCCACCCAGTACGGGATCAGGCGGAATACGATCAGAAGCGAGAACGCAAAAAGAGCAAGATAAAGTGCCGTGCGTTTCTTATTTAATGTCTGACCGGAATCATCCCTTATGACCAGTTCTTTTCGAGGAAGAAGAAAACATGCTGCCGTCAGCATCGCGATCGCCAGAAGAAACGGCGGGAACATGATGGACATAAATTCCCCTGTCGGGATCTGAAAGTGCGAATAAAGATAAAGGTTCTGCGGATTTCCGAAAGGCGTAAGCATGCCGCCGAGGTTGGCGGAGATATTCTGAAGGATGAAGATATAGGCCATCTTCTCCTCGTTCTTCGTAACGGACAGGGCGAAATACCCAAGAGGCAGGAACGTGATCAGCGCCATGTCGTTGGCGATCAGCATGGAGCCGATGAATGTGATATAGACAAGTGCTAAAGCGAGAAGTCTTAAGTTTCCGGTGGTCACGACGATCCTCTGCGCCACGATACCGAAGAAACGGATATCCTTCAAGGCACAGATCACAGCAAGCGTCAGGAACAGGCAAGTCAGCGTACGAAGGTCGAAATAGCCGAGATAGGTCTTATCCGGCGGGACGAAAAAGGCCGTCGCTACCGCAAGAAGCGCAGCGATGCACATAACGGTGTTTTTCTTAAAGAAAGACACGAATTTACCAAATTGGGAACCTTTCGTCTGTTCCACGGAACAATACTCCTCGTTTTCTTCCTTTTTCAAGCCCGCGCTATTATAGCACCAACAGAGAACATATTATATAGGCAGATTTCACAATACTTACCCCGAAACAACATTTCTCAAAAAAGCCGTACAAAAAGAACGCTCAATGTGATCTTCACCACATTGAGCGTCCTTTAATCAGTTCTTATTCAGATGATCTTATACGGTCGGATCTGTCGGAACGTCTGTGCTCGGTGCTTCCGGAGCAGCAGGTGTCTCAACCGGAGCTACAGGAGCTTCTACCGGTGCTACAGGAGCTTCTACCGGAGCTGCAGGAACTACAGGAGCCTCAACCGGTGCCGGAACTACAGGTGCTGCAGGTACTTCGACCGGTGCCGGAGCTACAGGTGCAACAGGTTCTACAGGAGCAACAGGTGCCTGCGGAGCTACAGGAGCTGCCGGGAAACCTGTCGGCTGCGGGAATCCTTCCACCGGAGCTGCAGGAGCAACAGGAGCCTGAGGAACTACCGGTGCCGGAGCTACAGGAGCAGCTACCGGAGCGTCTCCGCCCTTCTTCTTTTTGCTGTTCATGATGATAATAGCAACAACTACGCCTACTACGATAACAGCTGCGCCGATGATCACACCGATGAGCCATCCCGGGAAACCGCCGGTTGCCTTAAGATCGAACTCGCAGTAAATAGCTTCGTCCATTTCAAAGAAATCCCATTCCAGGGTCTTACCGTCTTTGGAAACGTCTGTTGCATTGTTGTCCTTTGCCTTACCAGGAAGTTCAAGAACGAACTTCATGTAACCGCCGTAAGTCTTAAGAGCATCAGATGTAACGTTCATGCCTTCAGCTTCAGATGTGAGTCCCTCGATGTCCCACTCAAGAGTGTAAACACCTTTTTCCTCTTCGATCGTGAATTTGTCGAAGCCTTCGCCGAGCTCTGCGAGTTCGTCTGCGAGATCTTCAAGATCGATACCTTCCTTGGTTGCCTTAAAGCCGAGGTAATCAGTTTCATCGCCTTTTTCGCCTTCGTAATCCTCGCAGTCCCAGTCGGCATCCTCGAACTTCTTCATCGTCTCTGCGTAATCCGGTTCAGACTCATCATCCTCATCGTCCGAAGAATCTGTGCCCATCATTTCAGATGTATCCATGGTAGCGTAGATGAATGTAAAATCTACTGTGCCATCCTTATGCACAGATGCTGTCATGGAATAACGGATACAGCCGGTAAAGCACATGATAATGGCAAAAACCAGCATGACCGCCAATGACTTTTTAAATGTCTTCACTGTTCTTTTTTCCATACTTCTCCCTCCATATTGCGTCAAACGCATTTGAGATTATACCTATGATTTTATAAGATATCTCTTGAAAAGACAATAACTATAAGTAGTGATTTCGGTCATCTTGCATTCCTGGATAACATGTATAAGCGCAAATAAAAAGACTGCCCTTTTGTAAAAAACAGGAAGGACAGTCTTTTCTGGTCGAGGTGACAGGGTTCGAACCTGCGACCCCATGCTCCCAAAGCACGTACGCTACCAACTGCGCTACACCTCGAAGACGCCATGCTATTATAGCGATAGAATGCGCTTTTGACAAGTAGATATTGCGATCACTTTTCGTTCTTATATTCGATGAGGGACAGTTCATCCTTCAGCCGGGCCACGATCACGCGTGTATTGCCGCCGAGAGTCGGATCAGAGGGCTTCTTTAAAAACTGGATCTCCCCGTTTTCAAGGCCTCTGACTTTGTACTTATCTTCAGAAAACTCGACAATATCTCCGAGATAAAACTCGTAGTCGCCCTTTTTGATCGCACTGTTGAGCGAAAAGATATTGTAGATTCCGTAAAGTGGCAGCAGAACGATCAGAAGGCATACGAAGATGATCCTTGCAGAATAGACGATCACATGTGTGATCCCCACGAGGACAACGGCGATCAGGACAGCGATCAGAAGCAGTGCCAGGAAGCCAAAGAACAGTTTTACGGCCTGTTTTCTCTGCCCGGAAAAGAACTGTTTTTTCATTTCCTCATCAGGTTCATACGGCGTGAGGAGCTCCTTCTCCTGCGCCTCTTTAACTGCTTTTTTCGCATCAGTGATCATATACTATTCCTCCCTTATTCGTTAAAGAACCCGACCTTCTTCTCGGCCATGGCTTTCACAATTGATATATATTGGATCGGATCTTTGATGCAGGAGCACCTTTCGACCCGCACATGGAGCATATCCTCCCCTTCCGGGAACACTCGCTTACTCATTCCGCCGGCTCCGAAAGAAAGGACCGATCTCTGGTCGCTCATCATGGCCACGTTATAGAGGCACTCCGTACCTTCTTTTGCATAGCCCACATTCTCATGACCGCCCAGCGTATCTTTCTGCTTGTACATATAGTACGGAAAATAGCCGGCTTCCACAAGTTTTCCGGAAGCAAAAAAGAGCATCTTCTCGATGCGCGACAGTTCTTCCTCTTCCTGTCGGACGATCTCTTCCCGTGTTAAGGAAGCGCGCCTTTTTTTCGACAGCGAATGCACGGTGATATTTTCCGGAGAAAGCTCAATGATGCGGCATAATGAATCACAGAATTCCTCATAGGATTCCTCCGGAAGTCCCGCGATGAGATCCGTATTGATCACGGAAAAACCCATTTTCTTCGACATGGAATAGGTATCCAGAAAATCCCTGGCACTGTGTTTCCTTCCCACTCTCACAAGTGTCTCATCACAGAGCGTCTGCGGATTGATACAGATCCTCTTTACTCCGTGGTCCAAAAGCACCTGTAGTTTCTTTTCCGTAATGGTATCCGGACGGCCCGCTTCGACACATACTTCCGAAAGACTCGAAAACTCCGGATGCGAGAACACGCCGCCGATGAACTTTTCGAAAAGATCCTCCGGAAGCACCGTAGGCGTTCCACCGCCGATATAAAGCGTCTCGATGGAAGATCCGATTCTCGGAAGCACCGTATCCATCTCAGAAAGGACTGCATCGATATAAGACGGAAGAAGCGCAGTCTTCCTCGGCGCCTCCTGGGCCACGAACGAGCAGTAGGAACAGCGGCTCGGGCAGAACGGAATGCCGATATAGACATGGAGCGCCGAAGGATCAGATGCGTGTAAGATGCGGTCCTCATTGTCTTTCGTCAGAAAAGCAAGTTTCGCCTTATCTTCCCGGACGCCGTAGATCTCCGTCATCTCCTTTTCTTCAGAAAGCTCTCTGGCCACCTGCGTCGGACGGATCCCCGTAAGAGATCCCCACGGAAATGTCTTCCGGAAATGCTTTGAAAGAAGGAAATACAGCTGCCGCTTGACTTCGCGGTTCAAAGGCAGGAGCAGTTCTTTTCTATTTGAAAAGATCCTTTCCTCCGTCCCCTCGACAAAGGTCTCTACGATCCCTTCTTCCACGCGGCTTATCACGAGGATATCGGGGTCGCCTTCATTTCCTTCGCAGACGACCTTACCGTCCGCTTCTTTCGGGATCTTCCCGGTAAACAGACGGAGGATATCACTTATCGGATAGAAAAACGCATGCCCCTCACATGACACCGCGATCGTTCCCCGGTTTTCATTTCCAGAAATCTCCATCAGGCCGCCCCTTTGACGTAAGTGAAATAGTAATCGGCCATAATGGAAGTCGGCATGTTATAACTCTTCACGCCTTCTTTCTGCTGATTGGCCTTCAGGAAAGCATCGTTCGTCGCGCTCGATACATCTGATACGATCTTCGGCGGATCGATCGAGTCCCAGTAATCGGATACCGCTTTACTATCGCGGAAATACCCGAGATGGACCGGATGGGCGCGCATGAATGCATCGAGGCCCTCCGTATCATCATTGAAGGCGATGGCCAGGTCCGTGAGGATCAGTTCAAATGCCTCGCGAAGGCCGCTGTAGCGGACTTCCGGACAGTCGCTGGAAAGAGCGATCAGAAGGCCCGCGAGAGTGGCATCGTTTTCTACCGCATATCCGTGCAGATGGGACATTTCGTGACAGATGGTATAGATCATCTCCGAAAAAGTCAGATCCGTGTTGATATTCGCTTCGACAAAGAACGGAAAATACATTCCGGTAATATAAGTATAGGACCAGTAGTGCGAGAGCATGACATTCTTCGGACGGGCGGAAACACCCTTGATCTGCGGGATCTTTTCCGAGGCGTTCTCGTAAATATCTTCCATATCGGAAAGAAGATCCGCAACGCCTCCCGGATAGGTCATCACGCCGTTTTCATCTTCGGCGCAGGCGTCTCTTACGGAATTGAGTTCACTGATGACCCACTCAGAGACTTCCATGAGTTCTTCGACCGAGTATTTTCTCTGCCCGAAGCCCAGTTTGTCATCAAGAGAATATCTGGTGTAGTTTAATCCGTGAAAGAGCATGAAGATCGTATAAAGCGAGAAAAGCACCCAGGCAGCCACTCGCGTGATGTTGAAGAAAAACTTCTTGCCGCGCTTTTCTTTGACCGCCCTGCGGATCCGGATCACCAGCCACGCGATCAGGATCGGACTTGAGAAAACGAGCGTCACCACTAAGACCTCCGTCAGGGAGATCGGCACCAGCGAGCTGAGTTTGGCCGGGATAAAGGATAAGACGACAAATCCGCTCTTTGCATAGGCTTCTCCGACTGAAGGATAATGCACGAGGATCATCTGCAGAAAATATAGGAAAAGGATCAGCAGGATCGGAAGAACGATCCCGAAGATCCATCGTTTCCAGGAAGATTTCATGGAAGCACCCCCAGGAAGCGGAGAAGATACAGAATACCGAGTACGATCGGCTGGTGGATGATATATACGAGAAGCGAGTTTCTCCCGATCCATTCAAATGGCTTGCTGATCGCATGCACCGTTTTCGGAGCATTCGGGAAAAGAGTCTGCTTTCCGGAATAGACGTGACGGCCGATGAGAACACCCAGGAAGAACACACCGACCCACGGGATCAGTCCCAGGACGTCTCCAACGGGAAGAACATAGTCCGGATGCGGCTCGAGACCTAAGATCATGACCCAGCCATTACGGATCTGGTAGTTATAGAGCGGAAGCGCACGCAAAAGCCAGATAAAGAGAATCACGATGGAAAAGAGCACCATGTCTCCCTGACGGCTTTTCCTATCCCCTGTCTTTTTCTGCTCGACATGATCGAAGATCGCGAAAAGGAACGTGGAGACAGCCAGAAGGTGCAGCACATTAAAGTAGACCGAACACCCGAGATCGAAGAAATGATCGATCGTGATGGTGGCCGCAGAAAAAGCAAGCGACACCAGGGCAAGTTTGCCCGCACGCTTAAAGTTGTTTCTGGAGAACTGACAGCAGATGCCGGAGATCCCGACAAAAATGAAGATAAAGAACGGATGCACAAATCCCCAGAACCACTTACAGTCCGCACCGATAAAGGCGAACACTTTGTATTCGAAGATATACCTCAGATCGTAGGCGAAGTGATGAAGGATCATCATGAAGATCGAAAAGCCGCGCAGAAGGTCCAGTTCAAAGGCCCGCTGCTTCTTTATATTCTCAGACAGCTCCACTTCCCCCATGCTTTCACCTTAAGAATTGCTGGCGATCGCTGCACCGATCGCTGTCGCGAATTCAGACATCTGCGGCACGATGAAATTGAGATTATAAAGCTCGGAAAAAGCCTTGTAGATCGTCCCGCACATCGGGGCTTTCGTGGCCTGACCGGTAAATACGACATCCTTAAGACCGGAATTTCTGGCCGCAAGGACCGCCATCGTACCGATCGACTGGAATACGAGGTTAAAAAGACCATAGGCGACGTCTGCTTTTTCCGCGTCCTCCTGCATCTTACCGAAGTTCGAAGCCGTGGTATCCATAGTAAGTCCGGGGATCGCCGCATGAGAGATATCGCCGATCGTCAGGTCGACGTGATTTAAGTTTCCATCTCCCGCCAGATCGGCGATAAGATCGAAATCACGCATATTCAGGGCACAGTTGGCAAGGCCGACGAGCGTACCGCCGCCGACACCGGAACCGATGATGTGCCGCACTTCAGATTTCGTGGCTTCCACAAAAGCAGTACCGGTACCCATGCTGACTACGACGGCATGCTCAAGTCCGGAAAGGAAAAGACCGCCCTGTCCGGTTGCGAAAAATTCCGAAATACGGACCGTCGGGATCCCGAGAAGATTTCCGTTCGGGAAAGATGCGCCGACACCTGTGATCTTCAATGTCTCGATATCAGAGATCTTAAGGTCATAGGAATCCATGAGCTTTCCGAGAGCACCGAACGCAGATGTGACCGGATCGTCTGCCTTGACGATCTTATTGCCGATGATCTTGTCACCATCCATACCTACGACTTTTGTGGTGCTTCCGCCGACATCGAGTCCAACGATGATACCCATATTTATTCTCCTTCTACTATAAAAGATCCGTTTGTCCGGGATCTTCCGGTCATTTCACCTTGATATCTCTGGCATTCGTATCGCCTAAAGTATAGACCGCCTGCGGTCCTGTACTGTATTCTACTATCTCTTTTTTGATCGGGAAACGGTAGACCTCACCATTCGTGGTGACCACGTCCACAAATGTCTCCCCGTCGGTACGGCTCCAGTAGAACTGGGAGCTGACCTTGAGCACGACCGCATCGCCGTTTAGGTTCTCACACTTGACGTCCTTATCCGGTGTATAAAGGTAGGAAGTCTTTTCCACATTCATATCTGTAAAAGAATAGTCTGTCTGCGGAGAAAGGAAATCTGTCTTGTTCGTGATGTCATAGGAACGATAAAGCTTATGCACGCCGTAGATCATGTCATAGCTCGAGAACTGTACAGCACCCGCATCATCGAGCGCAGTAAGCACACCCGGGACGACCGATGCATAGATGGCATTTCCATCGTATCTGACCATCAGGGTCTGATACTCTTCCCAGGTATCCCGGATCATCTCGATACCGACTTCCGTATACTTATCGTTCTTATTCAGATCGACCGCGAATCCGCGGAGGCTGCCCTTGCAGGCTTTGGCAGAATACTCGGAACGGTAGGCGAACTCATTTCCCGGAACCACATAATCCGTGATCTTGCCGCCCTGATTGACCAGTACGTAAAAAGATTCACTGTGATCGTCAAGCGAGATGCTGACGGTCTCGATCTCTCCGTCCCCGTCAAGATCGAGGTCCGCTTCTGCACGGAAAGCTGTGTAATAGCGGCCATCTTCAGTAAGTGTCGACTCTTCACGCACACCCGTAAGTACCGGTGTCTGATGGAAAAGCGTATCCTTGCTCTGATCGAGGTCAGAAAGATGGGACAGTGTACCAGTATAGTTCTGTTCGACGGTCGTCGTCGTGGTCGGATCCGTATTCGGAGCGACCGTGGCTTTGAACGGATTATTGATCAGAAGGATCAGCACGATGACCAGTACGGCCACGATGTCAAAGACCAGAAATCCGATGATAAAGTTTCTTCTGCTCATGGAAATGCCGTCCTTATTACTTCTTCGGGATCAGCTTCTCTTTACCGCCCATGTACATACGAAGCGGAGCCGGAACATTGACCGAACCATCTTCGTTCAGGTTGTTTTCCAGGAAAGCGATCAGCATACGCGGCGGAGCCACGACGGTGTTATTCAGAGTATGAGCAAGGTAGTTGCCCTTTTCCTTACTTCTGATACGGATACCGAGACGGCGGGCCTGTGCATCACCTAAGTTACTGCAGGAACCGACCTCGAAGTACTTCTGCTGACGCGGAGACCATGCCTCTACATCACAGGACTTCACCTTCAGATCCGCAAGGTCACCAGAGCAGCACTCGAGTGTTCTTACCGGGATATCGAGGCTTCGGAAGAAATCAACGGAGTTCTTCCAGAGCTTGTTGTACCAGTCCATGCTGTCCTCGGGCTTGCAGACGACGATCATCTCCTGCTTTTCGAACTGATGGATACGGTAAACACCTCTCTCCTCGATGCCGTGAGCGCCGACTTCCTTACGGAAGCACGGAGAGTAGGAAGTAAGTGTCTGCGGAAGATCTGCTTCGTCGATGATCGTATCGATGAACTTACCGATCATGGAATGCTCGGAGGTACCGATCAGATAGAGGTCTTCGCCTTCGATCTTATACATCATGTTCTCCATCTCGGCAAAGCTCATTACGCCGTCAACTACAGCGGAGCGGATCATGAACGGCGGCACATAGTAGGTAAAACCGCGGTCGATCATGAAATCTCTTGCATAGGAAAGGATCGCCGAATGAAGTCTGGCGATATCGCCTTTCAAATAGTAGAAGCCGTTGCCGCTGGTCTTTCTGGCTGCATCGAGGTCAATGCCGTCGAAGCTTTCCATGATATCTACATGATAAGGGATCTCGTAGGACGGGACGACCGGCTCGCCGAAACGCTCGTTCTCGACGTTCTCGCTGTCATCTTTACCGACCGGGACCGAATCATCGATGATGTTCGGGATCACGAGCATGATCTTTCTGACCTTCTCGGTGAGCTCCTGCTCTTTGACATCCAGAGCTTCCATCTCGTCGGCCATAGCCGCGACCTGCTTCTTCGCCTCTTCGGCTTCTTCCTTCTTGCCCTGACCCATCAGCATACCGATCTGCTTACTGATCGTATTTCTCTGGGATCGCAGGTATTCCACGCGAGTCTTCGCTTCGCGGAGCTCCTTATCGTATGCGATGACTTCGTCCACTAGCGGGAGCTTGTCATCCTGAAACTTCTTTTTGATGTTTTCTTTCACGATGTCCGGATTTGCACGGACAAATTTAATATCCAGCATTTTTCTGCCTCCATTGAACCAAATAACTTTATAATTCTATCATAATCAACCGCGCTCGACCATATCCATCATCGTCAGATCTGTCTTTAATACGACTTCCGGTGATTCGTTGATGGCATCAAATCGTCGGGTAAGGCGGTCTGCGGCGATTTTTCCGCCACTTTCCGCATTTGCGGAGGGCAGCATGACGACATACTGGGCACCGCTGAACTTCGTAAACACGTCCCCTTTTCGGAGAGTATCCTGGATCGCGGTGAAAAGGACATCCATGCTCGGTCCCAAGATCTCCGGATCGAGCATATTGCCGTCTTTATCAAGAAGTGTGGCCAGCATGACGCAGAATGACTCCTCGGATCTGGCGAGCATTCTCTCTATAAAACGGAAAATGGCGATGAAAGGCTCATAGTCCTGCCAGTAGGCGCCGCGGATCGTGCCCGGCTCCTTGAGCTGCTGCATCAGGACGCGGATATTCATCTCGATGGCCTCCGGACGGTCAAGTTTGGCCTGTTTCGAAGGAAGCGTGGAATCATAGAAACGGAAATTGTTTCTTCCGTCCTTCTTTACCACATAGAGCGCACGGTCCGCCTTATCGTAAAGCGTATCCATGTTGTTTCCGTCCTGCGGGGCGATCGCGACACCGATGGAGAGTGTGGCGATGCCGTTCGTGGTCTCCTTTAAGTCCTCATTGACCCATGTCTGGAAAGTACGGATCTTTTCGCAAAGAACATCATGTTCCGGCGGATCCTGGATAAAAATAACGAACTCGTCGCCGCCGAGACGGCCGACGATGTCATCCGGGAAAGCCTCGATCATCATGTGGGCAAGACGGCTCAAGACCTGGTCGCCCTTGATATGGCCGAGTTTATCGTTAACGCTCTTGAAACGGTCGACGTCGACGATCATATACGCGGCGGAAACGCCGCTTGCGAGGATCTCCTCGATCTTCTGCGACAGATAGGAACGATTCCAAAGCCCCGTCATCGGATCTTTGGAAGCGATACTCTCGAAACGTCTGGCGCGGTTTTCTGCAAGTTTTCTATACTCTTCAAGCTCGAGCGTTCGGGCGATACGGCTCTGCATGACCTGCGGGACGAAGGGCTTGGCGATGAAGTCCGTCGCGCCGAGCTGTAAGCACTCGACCTCGGTCTCCGGGTCGCTCTTGGCCGTCAGGAATATTACCGGAATATCCTTGTAGCGGTCATTTTCACGGATGCGGCGAAGTGTCTCCATGCCATCCATCTCCGGCATGTTGATGTCGAGGAGGATCAGGTCCGGGATCCTCTTTTCGAGGAATCGAAGGGCCGTGCTTCCGGACGTCACGAGAGAAACCTGGTAGAACTCGTCTAATGCCTGTTTCGCCAAGGTGAGATTTGCTTTGCTGTCATCTACGACTAAGATCGTCTTCTGTTTATCCACCGTTATTCTCCTAAAAGATTATTCACGTTCGCTGCCGCTTCGTCATACTGGAAGTCATTGAGGCAGTTTCTGGCACGCTTGAGCGCGAGCTCTCCATCCGATCCGATATCGAATCCCAGGAGCCAGTCCAGTTTCTCCAGTGCCGTATCGGCATCGAAATCCTCGATGCTGTTACGGATCGTGATCAATGCCTTATTCATCTCTTCTTTCGCGATCGGAAGTTTCGGATTCTCTTCGGAAGCAGATCCCTCCGAAGATCCGAGAACGCCTCTGGCCTTAAGTTCCAGGCCGATATCGTCCAGAAGGGATCTATACTGAGCGACCAGGTCGCTGTAGTTTCCGTCGATGAACTCGAACCTTCCGTCATAATTGGCAAATTCGTGATCCTTTGCCATCTCGGAAAGATCCGTAGCTCCGATCGATGCGGCCACACTCTTCAGTGCGTGCGCTTCGATACCGTATTCCGCATAATTCTTCGCCTCGGCAAGTTCTCTGAGACGCTCCACCTTGATCATGCCGTCTTCATAGACGACCTTCAGGAGGCTTATGTAGTTTTCGAGGTTATTGCCGCAGTTCAAAAGTCCGCGGTTGCAGTCCACACCACGAAGCTGGACTTCACCTTCGCCAAAGTGCGGAGCACTGGCTACGGTATGCTGCTTTCTGATGATCATCTCCGGTGGCAGATTGCTCTTTAAAGACTTTTCGAGCTGTGCAAGCTCGATCGGCTTACTGACATAATCCTGGAAGCCTTCCTTGAAGAACATCTCCCGGACGCCGCTGACTGCGTTGGCCGTAAGCGCGATGACCGGCACTTTCTGGAAGTATTCTCCTTCCATCTGACGGATCAGGCGTAGAGTATCGATACCGTCTAATTCCGGCATCATGTGGTCCATGTAGATGATATCGAACTTCTCTTTTCCTTCTTTCAGGATCTCGATGCACTGACGGCCGGAACCGGCGGTATAAACATGCATCTGGTACGGTTCGAGAAGTCCTTTTACGACCTTGAGGTTGACGGCATTATCATCGACCACGAGGATCCTGGCCTCCGGTGCGATGAAGCTCTCCTGGAACTCATCAGAATCGAGAGACTCGATCGGCTTATCGGTGAGTACGGAAGCAAATACTGCGGAGTAGACCGGGCGGCGGACGACGAGGACATCCTTATAACCGGACGAAAGCTCATTCTTATCGAACATCAGAACGATCTTCGGATTACCATGCTCACTGCAGAAATGGCGGATCTCATGGGAGAACTCATCGAAGAGCGGCTTAGAAACGAAGAAGTAGGAATAGCTCGCGTTTGACGCCGGGTCGAGATCTTTGAGCGAAGAAGCGAAACGTGCTGAAACACCGAGTCTCTGCAGATCGTTTCTGGCGGATTCACGGAAGATCGGCTTCTCATCAAAGTACATGACGTGTTCTTTCTTATTCTCGAGGACACTGGCCATCGGCTTCTGCCTTGCGATGTACTGGTGAAGTTCGAAGGAAAATGTACTTCCCCTGCCGTATTCACTCTCCACGGAGATCGTACCGCCCATCAGGTCCATAAGACGCTTACAGATGGAAAGACCAAGTCCGGTACCCTCGACCGCACGGTTCTGACGGGTGTCGAGGCGCTGGAAGCTGTTGAAGAGACGGTCCTTATCCTCCGGGCGGATACCCATACCGGTATCGGATACGTCAAAGTGCAGAAGGCACATGTCGTTGGAGACGGGTTTATAGGCGACCTGAAGTGTGATATGTCCTTCGGAAGTAAACTTCACGGCGTTGTTCAGAAGGTTTAGGAGGATCTGGCGGATACGGATCTCATCGCCGACGAGCTCCGACGGGATCATCGGATCGATGTTCACGACCAGATCGAGATTCTTATCCACCATACGCACCGAGATGATGTTGATGATATCGTTGATCACAGACGTCAGCTGATAGCGGACGTTGATGATCTCCATCTTACCGGATTCGATCTTGGAAAAGTCGAGGATGTCGTTGACGATAGCCAGGAGCGCATTACCGGCGCTCTTGATATTTCGGGCATTTTCACGCACCCCGGGGTTGATGTCGTCGCGAAGGATCATCTCGGTCATACCGACGATCGCGTTCATAGGGGTACGGATCTCATGGGACATGCTGGCCAGGAAGTCCGCCTTCGTCTGGGAAGCCGCGACCGCCTCTTTCTTCTTGATCTCTACGATCTGCAGAAGATCCTCGGTACTTTGGGATTTCTGCACCAGAGTCTGTTTGGACTGGTTAATGGAAGAAACGAGCGCCATCAGGAATACCTGTCCGACGATCATGATCGTGATACGCACCATCAGTTCGAGTGTCGATCTCGAGGAGATCAGGAGCGGATAGTCATACACGATCCAGAAGGAATAGTACATGGCCGAAAAGATCAGGCACAGAAGGTTCGCGCTAAAGTCAAAATACAGGGAGGTAACGCAGGCCACGGTGATAAATCCGTCCTGAAGTGAGCCCGGGTTTTCATAGTAGATACCGTAGAGCACGACAAGCGCCAGGAAAAAGGATGTCATCAGGTACATCTGGAACTTGATGTTATCTCTTCCGATCTTCGTCAGAAGATAGGCGATAAACGGCGTGATAATGCAGAAGATATTAAAGTATTCCGGATATTGTTCCACGTTCGCGGAGATGATCAGGAAAAATCCGCAGACGACAAAGTAGATAAGAAGCAGGATCCTTTGGGCGTCTTTTTTCTCAAGCAGCATGATCAGTCTCCTTCTCTGCACTGTTCTTTCAGCGCTACGCCTGAAGGAACAACGAATTTTAATGTGGTCGGCATCACGCGGATCGTCAGCGAATTCCCATGTTCCGCCATATCAAAGGCCTCGCCGTCTGCCGCAAAATACATCTGTTTATTCTCCGGAAGTTTCACGGTGACATCGGACGCATCCATCACGCTGACGGATTTCCCGAGCTTTTCGAGCTGACCGTTCTTTACGGCCATAATTCCGGGGATCATGGAGAAAACAGACGGCGAATCATAAAGCATGAGCTTCATCCGTCCGTTGACCGGGCAGGCATTCGGGATCGGGGAAAAAGATCCGCCGTAAACGATGCCGTTAAACGCCGTGATCGAGGTCCGTCTTCCCGACAGATCCTGTCCGTCCACCATGAGCGAATACGGAGCAGCGATCAGGGATATGAGATTTCTTGCAATGGAAACGTAGTACGGGACTTTGGTGCCACCGATCGAAAACCGTGCCAGGTTGTTTACATCGGACGAGACCTTCGCCTCATAGCCGACAGAACAGAAGTTCAGCGCTTTTCCGAAACCGAAATCAAAAACATCGAGATACATGGGCGTTCCGTTCACCAGCGCGCCGAGATCGTAAAACGGGGCGATCTCCCCTTCAAAGACCTTCAGAATGTCATTGGTCGTACCACAGGGAAAAAATGCCACTTCCACCATAGAAAAGTTCGGGATTCCGCTGATCGCGCGGCAGAGCGTGCCGGAACCGCCGCAAATATAAAGCCGGATCGTCTCATCTTCGAAGATATGGCAGAGACGCCCGACGAGGACAGTTTCATGTCCGACATATTCCGTATTAAAAACCAGGGCTCCGAGATCCGGACGGGATGCAATATACGAACGTACACGTACAGAGATGTTTTCCTTCTCTTTTCCCGCCCTCGGGTTAATGATAAAAATGTGTTTCATGTCTCCAACCCTCTCTGGATCCGCGGATCTGATCCGCGAGTCTCCCCCAGAAAACTATGATTAGGATACCACACATCCTTATATAAATAAAGATTATCTTATCTTCACTTCTCCTCTTTCAAAAGATCCGTTCCTGCGTTCTTTTCTTCGGTTTCTTCGGGAATCTCCTCCCCGTCGCCGGGTCTTTTCGAAAACGGCAAAAGCTTTACGATATTATCGAAGGCGGTCTTTCCGTATTCACCGATATTAAGGTAAACCGTTCGGGAAATTCGGCGTTCCGGGCCTTTCATGGAACGAAGGAGCGAAGAGACTTTCGCGGAGATCGCGGCCTTCGGATGGAGATTCGAAGGGCGGACCTTCGGCATCATGCTTCCGAGAAGTGCCCTTTCCTCCGCACGATGGCGTCTGGCCAGTTCTTTTTCCTCCAAACGGTTCAGATTGTAAAGCTCGCGCCATGCGGCGTAGTTCTTGATCGTCGGCTGGGTCTTGCGCTGGACTGTATCCACACGGCCGTAGATAGTGCCGCCGATCTTATCCGAGATCACCTTCATCTCGCTGGAAATACCGGTGAGGATACCAAGGCGCTTCTTGAAGCCGATGATCGCCAGTACCGTACAGATCAGGTCAGAGATCATGATCGCCGTAAAGACGATGAGGATCACGATCTGGATATTGTCGTGAAGATTGTGAAGGATCCAGAGCACCGTCGGGTGCAGGACAAACATACCAAGCGAGCAGGCAATGCCCCAGTACAAGGAAAACTTCGGACAGATAAAGCCCATGATGTTATATTTTTCGTTCCGGTAGTCCCACCAGCGGAGCTTGAAGATCTGGTAGAGGATAAAGCCCGCCAGGAATTCAACGGCCGTACAGACGAGCATGGAACCGACGAAAAGCACGAAGAAATTATATGTCAAACGCTCAAACAGCAGAATAACACCATAGAATCCGATACCATAGACAGGACACAGAGGACCGTTTAAAAATCCCCTGTTAATGAATCTTCCCTCTTCCAGTCCATAGTAGATGACTTCAACGACCCATCCGATGAAAGCATAGATGAAGAACATCGCGTATGCATCCGTAAATGGATAAAAATGCATAAGAAAATACCCCTTCTTTCAACACATAGATTATAGCATTTCTTTTCCGTGATTTGCTATAATGTTGTTGTGTCGGCAGAAAGTCCCCTTTCTGCCGAATTATTCCGACACAAACGAAGAGAAGCTTCGTTTTTTTCTGACAAAAAGGAGATCAAAAAATGGCAAATCCTTATCTTCCCATGTGGGAACATATCCCGGACGGCGAACCTCGTATCTTCGGAGACCGTATCTACATCTACGGTTCCCACGATAATGCGGACACAGACGAATTCTGCGATTTCTGTCTGAAAGTATGGTCTGCACCTGTTTCCGATCCGACAAACTGGACGTCCCACGGCATTGCTTTTGCCACCCGTGACTTCCCGGGTCATCCTTCCGATACCGACTGGACCGACGGACGCCTCTTCGCCCCGGATGTCGTCGAAAAGGACGGAAAATACTATCTGTACGCATATATTCAGGAAGCACTTGGCTGTGTCGCCGTATCCGATAAGCCGGAAGGTCCGTTCAAGCTCATTTCCCGCTATAAGCACAATATCGAAAATCACCCGGACGGCGGTATCTTCATCGATCCGGGCACGCTCGTGGACGATGACGGACGTGTATATGTTTACTGCGGTTTCCTTCGCTCATACATGTTCGAGGTAAATCCGGACAATATGTACGAAGTGATCGACGGATCTTTCAAGATGGACATCATTCCGAATACCCCGCCTTTCAACTTCTTCGAGGCCTGCTCTCCCAGAAAGATCAACGGCAAGTACTACATGATCTATTCTTCCGCTGAGCCGACGAGCCAGCTGGTCTATGCCGTATCCGACTCCCCGACGGGTCCTTTTGAATACAGGGGCACACTCGTCGATTCCGGCTGTGACTATCCGGGCGGAAACGACCACGGTTCTGTAGGAAAAGTCGGTGACCAGTGGTATATCTTCTACCACAAGATGACCAACGGTTCCATCATGAGCCGTGTCGGCTGTGCGGATAAACTGACTCTCAACGAAGACGGCACATTTACCCAGACCGAGATGACCTCTTTAGGATTCGAAGATATCCTGAATCCTTACCGTCCGACGAATCCGCAAATGGCCTGCGTCCTGACAAACGGCGCCACGATCACCGAGAAAACACCTTTTGACCAGTGCATCACGAAGATCTCCGACGGTTCGGTCTTCGGTTTCAAGTATTACGATTTCGGAAACCACTCCGGTTCTGAGATGAAGTGCGTCATGAAGCTTGATAACTGTTACATGAGCGGCAGGATCCATATCTTTGCCGACGGTGTTCCGATGGAAGCCATCGTAAAATATGCCCGTCCGATTTTCCCGGATGAGCCGGATGCCGAAGAGAAAAAAGCCGCACGTGAAGATACCTCCTCGAAGGTCTATGGTTTCAGCGGCAAGCTTCTTCAGGAATTCAGCACACCTGAATACACTGGACAATTCGGTCTTTCCCGCGAAGGCAAAGAGATCGGCTGCGCCGAATTCTCTTCAAATGCAGGTATAGTAACGGCGACCGTGGAAGGCCTTTGCGGCAAGCACGCCATCTACTTCCTCGTGGAAGGACGTTATAAAGGCTGGGGCGGACACTATATGGACGGAAGGAATCTTTTCGATTTCTACGGTTTCGTATTCCAGGTCTAACTAAAACTAACAGGAATGAAGGTTAACGAAAATGAGTGAAATCTATGTGGTAGGTCATAAGAATCCGGATACCGATACAGTGGTCTCCGCCATGGCGTATGCTGCCCTGAAGCACGCCCTGGGCGAGCAGGACTATATCGCCGCCCGACTCGACCACTTAAGCGACGAAACCAAGCGGATGCTCGCGCGATTTGGTTTTGATACACCGATCCGTATCCGCGACGTAAGAACGCAGGTGCAGGATCTGGACTTCGATACTCCTCCGGCACTGAACGCCCAGGTCACCCTGGACAAAGCATGGAGAACGATGTCGGAGGGCAATATCTCCGTCATTCCCGTCATCAACGAGGACGGAACACTCTACGGCACACTTTCTTCCGGAGATATTGCCTCCTATAACATGGAGACGATCAATAACCCGCACATCGACAATCTTCCGCTCTTTAACCTGTTAAGCGTTCTGGAGGCACGGATCGTCAACGAATGCAATACCACCACGGACTCCATCTCCGGGGAGATCTGCATTGCCCTTCCTCAGAACAATGAGAACCTCCTGTTTTCATCCAGGGATTCCATCGTCTTCTGCGGCAATCAGCCGGATATGGTCAAGAGAGCTCTTGATATCGGCGTCAACTGCCTGATCCTTTGCCAGACCGATGTCGATCCTTCCTGGTTTTCCGAAAAGACGGCCACATGCGTGATCTCCACACCGCTTGATGCCAGCAAGGCAGCCAAGCTCATCTATCAGGCGCTTCCGATCTCACGTGCCTGCTATACAGGCGAGATCCAGTGCTTTCATCTCGACAACTACATCGACGATGTAAAAGAAGTCGTCCTGAAAAGCCGTTTCAGAAGCTACCCTGTACTCGATGAAAATAACAAGGTCATCGGAACGCTTGCGAGATTCCACCTCCTTCGTCCGAGAAGAAAGAAGGTCGTCCTTGTTGATCACAATGAACTCGCGCAGTCCGTACCGGGACTGGAGCAGGCAGAGATCCTGGGCATCATCGACCATCACAGACTTGCAGATATCCAGACCACGCAACCGATCGCGATGCGTAATGAACCGGTCGGATCTACAAATACGATCATTACGGAACTATATCAGGAAAATGGTGTCATGCCGTCCCCGAAGATGGCCGGCCTGATGTGCGCTGCGATCCTTTCGGATACCGTTATGTTTAAGTCTCCGACCTGCACACAGAGAGATATCGCCATGGCTGAGCGTCTCGCCCGTATCGCCGGTGTTTCCATCGACGAACTGGGTCACGACCTCTTCAATGCTTCCTTCGACACCAAGACAGTTGAGGAACTGATGAAGTCCGACTTCAAGGAATTCCATATTGCCGAGCATACGCTGGGTGTAGCTCAGATCGTCTGCATCGATTCTTTCAAGATGCTTGATCGAAAAGACGAGTTCATCTCTCACATGAACAAGCTTCGCTCCGAGCGCGGCTATGACTTTGTTATCCTGATGCTCACCGATGTCCTGCAGGAAGGCACCGAGCTTCTCTACGTCGGCGATGATGACACCATCCGCTTCGCCTTTAGCGTTGAGCCGAAAGACAATCACGTCTTCCTTCCGGGCGTCATGTCCAGAAAAAAGCAGATCATCCCGATGCTCACCGCTCTGTGGGGCTGATCCGTTTATTTCCTGTTCTTCATTTATATGTGCATGAAAAAGGCGCTGTCTCAAAACAAATGAGACAGCGTCTTTCTGTTTCCTCTTATTCTTCAGTAACTTCGCACTTTCGAACTTTCCGCCAGTTCAGCAGTATGAGCGAAAGGATAACGAGCACTTCTGCGATCAGTGTGCCGATCAAGGCCATCTTCGATGGGCGGTAGAAATGGTGACCGGAACTCCAGAACACCTGGTTCAGAACCAGGATCACGCCGACATTTAAAACAGCGCCGAGCGCCATGGCTGCCACATTCAGTATCAGCACTTCGGAAGCGACTTTCCGGAAGATCTGCCCCTTTGTAAAGCCAATGGCCTTATAGATCGCGAACTCGTGTTTTCTCTTATCGTAGGCAGCTGTGAAAGCCGCATTGATCGTTATCAGAAGCACGATGCCCACAAGAACGACGATCGCTCCGAAAATGTAGTTCATGAAACTGATCTGCTGGTTGATCTCATCCAGATTCGTTGCATTGGTCACGGCATTTATAAGCGGATACTTCGACATGATTTCATAGGCCAGAGAATTCAGATCGTTACTGAGTTTTTCCTCATCCACTTCACCACTGCTTATGACCAGCAGAGAATCGAAAAAACTCACATCTGTTATCTGTACGGCCTGCATGCCCGGGACATCCATGATCGCCCCTACCTTGACCGAACTTCCTTCCTTGACCGGATCTCCCAGCTTGAGTCCGCGGTTATTCGCAAGCTGCTCGGAAAGAGCGATCTGTCTGTCATGCAGTACCACATCCTGCGGGACCAATCCTGTCCTCTGCTTGAAAAGCTCGAAGTCTTCTTCGTTGCCGAAGACGAGGTTGTCCGTAGTGCAGTTGAACATCATGATGCAGTCATAATCGCAATATCCATGATTGATGTTAAGGACCGTCTGAGCTTCAGAAGGAAGCATAGATGGCAGTTCCTCCTTCAGTTTGTCGAACTGGGAAAACGAATCGTTACTGTTTCCTCTTTGTTCGATGAGAAGATACTTGCTTGGGCCCTCCAGCGCAACACGGAACGTCTCACCCGGATTATCCGCATACATACCGCCGATGAAGCATACTGTGATAAACGACATCATCAGAACGAGAACGGCCGAACGCCACTTGTTATTCTTTATGTAGGTGAACGCAGAAAAAGGTCTCATGCGATCTCTCCCTTCGTCTCCACTTCGGAGATGCTTCCGTCCCAGATCTTCACTGTCATATCCGCATCCTTGATGATGCTCGTATCATGCGTGATAACGATGACCAGACGGTCTTTTGCGTATTCTTTCAGCCGCTCCATAACGAGGAAAGCATTCTCGTGGTCAAGAGAGGCCGTCGGCTCATCCGCGAAAAGAACCTTAGGGTCATTCATCATGGCTCTGGCAATCGCCACTCTCTGCCGCTGGCCTCCGGAAAGCTTATTCGGTCGGTGATTCAGTTCATTCTTCTTAAGACCGATCTCCAAAAGAAGATCCGTGGCTTTCTTTCTCGCTTCATTTGCCGGCATGTTCGCGGCAATGATCGCATTATCCAGCGCCGTCATATAGTTGATCAGATAATGTCTTTGGAATACGAAGCCGAACTCGTTTCTGCGAAGATTCTGCTTCTCGGAATCGCTGATCGAAGATAAGGATTTGCCGTTATAGCTGACATCACCGGAAGTCAGTTTCTTCAAAGTGGACATGGTGTACATCAGGGTGGATTTTCCTGAGCCGGAAGGCCCGATGATACCGACTAAGCCCTTATCCGGGAAGGTGATGTTCATGCTCTTCATGGCATACACCTTCTCCTCTTTGTCCATATCGTAGATCATGGTTGCATCTTTAAGTATAAACATATCTTCTCTCCTTCTACTTACTCGATCGCATCGATCGTCTGAATCTTTCTCATACCACTGAACAGCGGGATCTGCACGATACCTATGAGCATCGCCATGACCATGAGGATCCTCGGAAACGCGGCCGGTCGGAAGATCCGGATCGTGATGCCGATCGGGTTATAAAGCAGCAATTCCAGAAGGTAACATGCCACAAAACAAAGAACCGTACCGACGGCAAGTGCGAAGAACACACAGATCAATATTTCTTTTAACGCCATGAGGTAGATCTCACTGGTCTTAAATCCGATGGAATTCAGAAGGCACCACTCGTTGTGGCGGTCCATGATGTGAAGCGAAAGGACCACGACGACGCAGATCAGAAGAAGCGTACCGGAAACGCCTGTCATGATCGACTGCACTGTATCGAGAGATCCGCCCATGCTATCCACGAGGTTGTCCCTGGCTTTTGCCTGATCCAGATAATACGTGTAATCGTATCCCTTCTCTTTTATGACCTCACGCAGGTCCACATCACTTCCGGGACGTGTCATCGCCAGGATATTGACGTCGTTTTCCGCTTCGAGGGCAATACCGAAAGCCAGATAGTAGTCCGCGGATACGATACCGACCACTTGATAGTCACTTCCCATAAGTTGAAGAAGCGTATTGTCGTTTTTGTGATTATCCTTAAGTTTCTTGTCGATCAGTATCTCTCCCGGTTTTTCAGGCATTCTGCCGGAGATGAGTTTGGCTTCCATATGCGAGTAATATTTTTCGCAGTCCGTACTGTTGAGGAAAAGATAGCATCTGACACCATACATACCGATGAATGAATTGAGGGTCGTTGCCTGCCATGCAAAAGGCACCGCCGAAATGACGTCCTTATGCTCCTCGAGTTTCTGTCCGCAGATCACCGCCCGTCTCCAGGCTTCCGTCAGAAAAGCTTCGTCCGAATCGAACTCTTCATATTCGAGCCCCAGATCCGGAGAAATGACACGAAGCCGGTCAAAGTTTTCGACATCGCATTTTTCAAAAGGCTCGATCGTCCCGCCGATGATATAGTTCATCACATAAATCATGACCATAAACATGGCAAGGCAGATGATCAGCACAGCAGAACGCACCCGGTTGTTCCGAAGATACGGCCATGGGGACAGTTTTGATCTAGTCGCGTGCATTGTAGATTGTTCACCCCTTTTTTCAACTTGACTCCACTTTACCAATCTTTCTTCGGGGCAAAAAGTTACCCCGGTCATATCTTTTCACATGACCGGGGTCATATACGTTTTTCTTATCGATTCATCAGAACGTATAGTCCTTCAGTTTCAGCACCAGCCGCGTCCGGTCGTGCTCGTTGAATTTGTCGTAGATCGTCGATACATAGTTCTTGACCGTGCCTTCGGAGATATAAAGGATCGAGGCGATCTGGGCGTTCGTACACCCTTCGCAGATCAGCCGGCAGATCTCCTTTTCTCTTTCCGTCAGCCCATACTCGGAAAGATCCTTTCCCGAAGCCGTATTCGAAGCCCCACCAGACTTCCCGTTTCCTTCTTCCTGTAAAGAAGTGCCCGATGCCATCATGGCATTAAGCTTCTGCATGACCTTGATATCGAGCACACTCTGTCCTTTGACGGCCTGCTTTACGGCATTGAGGATCGCATCCTTTCCGGAATCCTTGAGAAGATATCCGCTGGCTCCGCCCGCGATCGCACTGGCGATGCTCTTTTCATCGTAGAAAGTCGTCAGCACGATGATCTTGATGTCAGGATGCTCCTCACGGACTTTCGGAATCAGTTCGATCCCGCCCATCCCGGGCATATTTAAGTCCACGAGCATGACGTCGGGAACATTCTCTTTCAGAAGTTTTAGAGCCTCCACACCGTTTCCCGCTTTACCGCAGACCTCATAATCCCCGGACATCGTCAGAATGATCTCGAGGCTTTCCAGAAGAAGCGGCTCATCGTCCACAAGTAATATCTTCACCATATTCATCCCTCCAGCGGCAGCGATAAACTCACCGTGAATCCGTCTTCACTTTCGATCACACATGAGCCACCGTGTTTTTCTGCATATTCCAGCATTTTCCGAAGACCGAAGCCGTTATTGATCAGGATCTTCTTCTCATTTGCGGAAAGCTTACCGAACCCGCATCCGTTATCCTGTACTTTCAGCCGCACATTTTTCGTATCATAGATAAATGTCACCACGAAGATCTTCGCATCCCCATGCTTGACTCCGTTCGTCAGAAGTTCAGAAAGAGAACTGCTCAGAAAAGACGCCGTACCGATCGGAAGTCTTCCCTCCTGATCGATCTGCGAGAAATTGCTATAGATCTTGATCTCGGTATCCATCATGAACTCACGGGTCATGCTCTCCAGCGATTTCATGTAGTCGCAAAGCTCGATACAGTCGTCTTCGGCATCGAGGGTACGGACGACACTTCTCACCGAAGATATCGCTTCATGGACTCGCGAATTGGCCACATCGATCTTCTCTCTGGCACGCTCCTGATCATTCGGGACCAGCATCGAAGCCGCTTCGAGCGTGACAGTCGCGGCCGATAGCGTGTGTCCGACAGAATTATGGATATCTCTTGAGATGCGCTCGCGTTCTTCCAGACGCGCATTATGCTCATTTATCGACATGCTTTTGGCCAGCTGTTCGCGAAGGCTCCTCTGCTCCATCGCATCCACAGCCGAAGCCGTAAGCGCCCTTCCCAGTTTCTCATTCGTAGAAGTATATTTCCGGAAAACCATCAGACAGATCTCCATAAGAAGATAGGCGGCGATCAGACTTCCCAGAGCAATCAGCACGAAGATAAGATCCGGGCTTTCTTTATAAAGCAGGATGCCGAAGGAAAATGCACATAAAAGGAATCGGAGGATCCGGTCCGTCTTCGCGTTTTCCAAAAGCGCATAGGAAAGGACCGGGATAGTAAGGAGCCCGAGATACCATACCGGGCAGAAAATCATGACGGCGAAGATCCCGCCCGTCAGAAGATATCTGCTTGCTTTCCCCATGGCATCGTCCATAAAAAAGGAAGTATTCGCAAGGATCATGGCAAGCGTAAACCACAGAACACTAACGATGATCCGGCCATAAAAAATGACGACGATACTTACGGCTATGATGAATACCATCGCCACATACCAGAAAATCTTTTTCTCTTCCGAACCGATCCTCATCTTTCTCCCCCGCTTTAAAAGCACCGGTTATTTTTTCTCAAAGGCAACAAGTCCGCACTCCGTCGGATGATCCATCAGGATAACATCTTTTCCGGACGTCTTATAACGCAAAAGCATACTGGTGATAAGGATATCTCCCGAACCGCCGAAAGCCTGAAGAAGCGCAATCACGAAAAGGCAGATATTCCCTACAAAAATCGATACGATACCGAGGATGATCCCGAGGATCGTCATCGGCATAAGAGATCCGAAAATATATGCCGATTTTTTAAGTGGCGAAAGGCAGGTGCAGTAAGGGGTCAGCTGCTCTTTAATAAATCCGTATTCGATGTCCTTTGATCCATTTTCCGCCGAAAGGCTCCAGCAGAATCCGTGGATACGTTCGTGAATGACCGCAAGAGGAATGGCCGTAACGATCACGAGCACCAGATAGATAAAGTACAGTGCAATATTTTCGTCAAGGAGTTTACTGATCCCGAAACCACCGTTTCGAAGATAATACCCGGCAGCCAGAGCGATCGCAAACGGAAGGATCAGAAGCGGTCCTACGAGATTGGCTTTCGCGATCGAGATCGTCAGATCTTTACGCTCATAGCCCTTATCCAGGATAGCTTTTTCCTTGACCTTGAAGTTCTCCGCTCTTCTTATCTCTGCCTCGGTGAGTTTTCTTTCTTTTGTCTTTTCCTTGTTGTCTTTCATTCCCATGTAATTCTTCTCCTCAAAAATAATGTCATAAGGTATTGTACCACAACCGTTTTTCCGGCATGGAAAGAGCCCCGCAGGAGCGGGGCTCTTTGAAAGGTCAGTAAGAAGAATCAACTTAGTGAGTCTTTCTTCTCTTTCTGTCTCTTTGCAGAGCCACAAGGACTGCTGCAGAGGAGAGAACCATAAGGATACCTACGATCGGGAGATTTCCAACATCACCGGTCTTCGGCTGCGGGTTGTCCGCTTTCTTCTCGGCCGGATCTATGGAGATATCCAGAGATACCGAACCGTCAGCAAAGTTCACTGTGAACGTATGCTTTCCTTCTGAAAGCGACTCGAGATACTCATTGCTGAGTGTGATCACCGTACTGCCGCGGGCAGCGGTGTAGTGATGATTTCTAATGAGCTCAGCACCGTCAGCGAAAAGGCCCTTGAAAAGATCGAAGCATTTCTCATCATCGAAGCTTCTCTTAATAGTGATCACCAGATCTAATCCGCATCCCTTCTTCCAGGAATTGATATTGGTAATTACTATATATTTAGCTACCGGCTTTTCAGTCTTTTTATATGTAGCTGTGTAGGTGGTTTCCTTTGTCACCTCACTGATCTCCGGGGTCCAGCCGGCGAATGTATATGTATACTTCTCGTCTTCTGCCTTCACCGGTGTCTCGCCCTTGTAGGACGGAAGCGTACCATAAGGAAGCTCTTCACTCTGAAGTACCGAACCATCTTCGTTTACGAAGTTGACGAAATACTGGTTCACAGACTGTTTATAGGTTGCTTTATAGGTAGCTTCAGAAGTAACCTGTGTGATCTTCGGGCTCCACTCTGCGAATTCATAAGAATACTGAGCATTTCCGGCCTTTGTCGGTGTTTCGCCTGTGTAGTACGGGATCTGTCCGTAAGAGAACTCAGAGCTCTGGAGTACTGTTCCATCTTCATTCACAAAGGTGACCATAAACTTCTTGATCGTCTTGGCATATACTGCTGTGTAGGTCACATCACCGCTGACTGCTTCGATTTCCTTATCCCATCCGAAGAAGGCATATGTGTAAGCCTCATCTTCTGCCTTGATCGGATCCTCACCCTTGAAGGAAGGTGTCTCACCGTAAGGAAGTGTCTCTTTCTGCAGAACCGTTCCGTCTTCGTCAGCGAAAATGACCTCGTAGTTGTTGACTACCTTGGAGTAAACAGCTGTATAGGTTGCATTTCCGGTAACCATCTCGATGGCCTTATCCCAGTCAGAGAATGTGTATGTGTACTGTGCGTCAGCTGCCTTAGTCGGTGTCTCGCCCTTGAAGGAAGGTGTCTCGCCATAAGGAAGGACCTCGCTCTGAAGAACTGTTCCGTCCTCATCTACGAATTCGATCGTGTAATCGTTTACCGTATTGGAATACGTAGCCGTGTAAGTAGCCTCACCTGTTACCGGAGCGATTTCCGGGCTCCAGCCTGCGAATGTATATGTGTACTGTGCATCCGCTGCCTTAGTCGGTGTCTCGCCTGTGAAATACGGGCTCTGTCCGTATCCGAAAGAACCGCTCTCCAGGACTGTTCCGTCCTCATCCACGAAGTTGATCGTGTAGTAGTTCAGTGTGGTCTTATAGACCGGCGTATAGACCTGATCTGCTTTTACATTCTCGATCATCGGATCCCAGTGATCGAATGTGTATGTGTACTGTGCATCCGGAGCCTTGGCCGGGAGCTCGCCTGCAAAGGCCGGCGTCTCATCGTACTTCATATCATAGCTTTCGAGGACTGTTCCGTTTTCATCTGTAAAGGAGATCTTATAAAGGACATCCTCTGTGCTGAATTGTGCTGTGTATGTCTGATCCTGAGATACCTTGACGATTTCCGGTAACCATCCGCTGAAAGTATAGATAAAGCGTTCATCCGTTTTTCTTGTCGGCGTCTCACCCGTATAGACCGGAGTATCCGATTCTACTACTCTTCCGGACTGAAGGATCGTGCCGTCATAGTTTGCAAATTCGATCGTATACTTCGGACGAGATTTATATGTCGCAGTGTATGTCGCATTCTGCTTGGTCTCGACAAACGCAGGTGTCCATCCGGAGAACTCAAAAACGTAATCATTTGTTTCCTTTTTTGTCGGATCCGCATCAGGATACTTTGGAATATCTCCATGAACCACCGTAATAGCCTTCAATGTAGTTCCGTCGTCATTTTTAAATGTAACAACATACTTGTTGATATTGATCAGTTGAGGAACGCCGGCATAATCGGTCTCTTTATCCCCTCTGAATTGTTCAGGAACGATATAGACTTTATAATCTGTTCCCCACTTGGTGATATCCAGATTGGACGGGAAAGTAAATGTACCCGAAGAATTCTTTGAATTGGAGAAATTACCCTGGAGCTGATCATAGAAAAGGATCTTTGCACCGTTGGTATTTCCAACTTTGTATTCCTTATCAAGGATCATGACGGATACATTCGTCATATCCCTTGATTTCTTACCGGCAATCTTATACGGAACGGTAACAATTCCCTGCTTTGCAGAAACCTGACTTCCTGAAGGAACGGAAATAGTCGCATCCGGGCCGCACAGCGTAAGCTTATAGCATGCACCATATTCACCAGGTGTTCCCGAGATACAAGTCGAAGTAAAGATATGGGAAAGATCTACATTTAATGCAGGAGCAACATAGGTATCTGCAGTAGATGCTTTTGTATAATCCAAACGTCCGCTTGGATAAACTGCTCCTACATTTTTAGTTCGATCAGTTTTTGAACGAGTCCAGTATATAACACCATCTCCAGATTCCTTATCAGATGTTCTTTTTACACGATTCTTGGAACCGGCTTTATAGAACCACCAGCCTGGTGCAAAATCCGGGGGATCTTTGACCCAGCCTTCTTCTGCGTATCCGTAGCTGTGATTTGTCAAATCGGAAGCATCCAAAACGAAAATACGATCTCCGGAAAGACCGACCGTTTTTTTAAAGTAAGTTGCAAAGAATGAACCTGAAGGGTAATCCTCGTCACCCGCTTTGGTACTTACCACGATTCCTTCTTTCTCAATAGAATTAAAAGCAGCATTTAGGAATGTTCCATTGAGATACGTTCTTAATTCACTTGTATCCCAGACTTTATTATCCGTAGAGTCAAAAGTCTTTTGAAAAAGAACCTTATAACTATCCAGAAAAAGGCTGGCTGTACCATATCCACTCTCATTCGTTGAAAGAGCACGGAATTTGATCGGTTCATTATTATAATTACCGAAATAGACGAAGCTTCCCTCCCATGCCACATTATTAGCAGTTCCCCACTTAGGTGATTTCATCTGTGAGACACCAAGGGATGTGTTACTCGTCGTCTTCCGAATATCCGCGGAAACCTTCCGGGTTCCTGCAATTGTCGGAATAAGTGAGAAAGACATCATTGCGGACAGCAACGCTGCAGCGATTTTTCTAGAACATGATCGTTTTTGTTGTTTCATACATATCCTCTCCTACTACAACATCATTTGAGCAAATCGATTATGCTTTTCACTTACTTAATGGCCGCAAAAAAAAGAATTACTCACATATCCTCCAAGTTTTTTGATGAATCCCTATTGACTCCGCTGGTCTATAGTTGTAAACTAAAGCTGGTTTAAAGCTATAGACCAAAGGAGTGTAAACATGGAAGACCTGATGCTGAGTGAAAGTGAATACCGCCTGATGGACGTGATCTGGAAGCATGCGCCGATCGAATCCGGCAAGCTCGTCAAAGTATGCGAGACGGAGCTTTCGTGGAAGAAGTCGACGACGTATACCATGCTTCGCAAACTTATCACAAAGCAGATGGTCGCTAACACGGATAGTCTTGTGACTGTTCTGGTTCCACGTGACCAGGTACAGATGTTCGAGAGCCGTCGCGTCGTGAAGAGGACCTTCGGAGGCTCACTCCCCTCTTTCCTTCTTTCATTCCTGGAGGATCGTTCCCTGACCGACAGCGAAGCGGATGAACTCATAAAGATTATCGAAGAGTACAGAAAAGAGAAATGAGGGAAATATGCTCAGTCTGTTTGAGACGATCCTGAATCTTAGCCTGACCGGTTCGATCGTGATCCTTCTGATCATTCTCGTCCGCAGGCTATTGCGCAGGATACCGACCAAGTACATTTACGGCCTTTGGGCATTGGCTGCATTCCGTCTGCTTTGCCCGAAGTCCCCTTCTTCGGTACTGTCTCTATTTAACTATCTTCCGAAAAAGAAGATCTCGGTCGTCTCCTCTCAGGGCATGATCGAACAGACTTCCAACGCAGCGGCTTCTTCTGCAAAAGCACTGGAACACGCCACATCGCAAGTCACTCCAACAGTGTCTTCCCCGATCGGATCTTCCACCAAGGCCGCAGGGAGTTCCCTGCCCGATCTGTGGCAGATCCTGATGATCGTCTGGATCATCGGAATGGGCGTGCTTGCCATCGCGATCCTTTATAAGAGCATAACCATGTACCGGTCTCTTCGGGATACCAGAAGGATCGAAGATAATGTCTATTCCGGACCTTCCGTCGCCTCGCCATTTGTTCTCGGGCTTCTTAAGCCCCGTATCTACATGCCGCAGGGACTTTCGGATAAAGAATACGCATATCTTTTAAAACACGAGCGTACGCATCTTCGTAGAAAGGATATTATATTCAAATCCTTCTTTCTCGTGTCGCTCATCGTGCACTGGTTCAATCCGCTCGTGTGGATCGCGTACTGGTTTTTTGAGTCCGATATGGAGATGAGCTGCGACGAAGAAGTCATCAAGAACATCGGAAGCGACCTACGCGCCGATTACTGCATGTCCCTCGTATCCTATGCCAGGAAGAGCTACGCGCCGAAATATCTGGTTACGCTGCTCGGTTTTGGCAAGGAAAATGTGAAAGCGAGAATTAAAAACGTTATGAATTATAAGAAATTATCCCAATGGCTCTCTATCATCTGTGTGGTAGTAGTTGCCTCCATCTTTATCTGCGGTTCATTAAGTCCGGTCAAGAAAAAGGATCTTTTGGCAGAAAATGCTTCCGAAAGTGAAAGCACGAAGCAGGAAGAAACCGTCGTAACAGGTTCAGAAACTACTGTGGCGGAAGAAACAACAGCGACGGAAGAATTCGAATTCGTTCAAGTGCCTTTAGATTACTGCGATCTGGACGAAGCAGCTGAATCCATAGTAGAACAGTATTCTGATGAACCATTATGGGGCTCCGATGAGTGGATCGAGCTTCACAGTAATCAGACTATAATCGAATACCCGGATGTATCTTTACCTGACGGAGCATTATTCGAGCTGGATCTCCCCAGACCGGACAGCAACATATTGTTCGATTGTGAGGTATCCAAAGGAACTGTCTTTTATTCCGACACTCTCGGAGAATTCACCACCACGTACACAGTCGTCGGTGAGACCAATCCATCCGACCTTGTCTTTATCGTCTCTGAGGAACTCTCCGAATCCGAGCTGAATAACTATATCGAATCCCTTCACGACTTTGGTTTTACGGATCTGATCCGCGAAAGCTATTTGTTTATGGCCAACACACCGGATGGATGCTACGTGATCATCGAGTTATATGGTGATACAGAAAAATACACCACGATACGCTATTCTGCTTCCTACACAACAGAGGATGATACGATGGGGGTAGGCTAACGCCTCCCCCCTTTTTTATACGTTATCCAGTTGATCATGCACGTATTGTTCTACTTTGTCCAGATATTTATATCCGTCGTATGTCATCAGGAGTTTTGCCGACTCATCCGCAGCTTTAATTGCATACCCAATCGGATAAGCATAATGTATCTCATAAACCTTCGCACCCTTTTCCAAGAGTCCTTTAAACACTTCATACTCTTCTTCCCGGACCCGTTTTATTTGTTCCCGTAATTCAAGATATTGTTCTTTGTTTTTTGTTGAAAATCCATATGAATAATTGTGTTTCCTATGCACTTCGAGCCTTATCAATTCCATCAATTCTTCTTCACCTATCTCTACGCCGTACTCTTTTAGAAAAACATCATAATCTATCACCGCAGCGATAAGTCGCGAATCGGCATTTGAATAAAGAAGATTATCTCCAAGATCCAGATAATAAGACAAACAGCCTTCGTAAACCTGCGTCAGACAAGGTTCCATTTTTCCAATGATCTTATAACCGCGTCTTTTGAAATAAAACATGCTGCTCGTGTGTTCAAAAAAAGGCGTAAGCTCAGAGCGATTGCATTTAAAGTCCGCTTCTTCCAGCTTCGTTATGTCAATATCAGCAGGAGAGTCATAAATCCCCTTAAACAAAACAAATACGGCCGTTCTGTCACAGAGTTCAGGCATAACACCAGAGAAATGCTGTTCTTTTGAATAGACCTTCTGGATAACAACATACTTATTGTCATAGGATAAGAATTCCTCGTCCGATATCGGATCACACATATTTCCCGGCAAATACGACTTCCCTGCTGTTTTCAACTGGATAGCGATCACTTCTCCATTCTCAAAAATGTCATCCGGATGAATATGACTGATCTTGATCTTCTTAGGCGCACACTGCGGCGAAGTTATCTTCGTCCGAAACTTGGCCAGTTCTTTACGCCTTTGTTTTTCATATCCCGCATCTATCCAGGTCTGCATACCGAAGTCAGAATCCACCATCTGCACTGCTTTGTCCCGGATCTCATCGGTAAGGAGGCCGTTCTTCCACATAAAATCCGCCAGCGAATAGAAATAAGCACACCACTCATCTTCGTCGGATTCATCAAAGTTTGATCTGACAAATTGATCCAGTTTCTGTAATCCTTCCTCAACACTGAAGTAGGAAAATGCCACTTTATAATCCTCGATCATATCGAGTGCTGTATCATTTCCGGTTATACTTGCGCTCCATGTACCCATATTCTTCCTCACATATAATCATAATCACCCGGTAAGAAAACCAGTTTGTTATCCAGCCACTTATTATTCTCCGCGCTGTATTTGATGACATAACCTGTGTCTCCGGCTTTGATGCGCTTGCTGATCTTTTTCGAAATGACAAATTCCTGAGTCACCTTATGGCCTTCGTCTATATACTCTACGTCAGCACAATGCACATAAGAATACCGTGCCATTCTTTTAAGACCGGTATCCAGTACTCTTGCTGAAGTGATCAACGCATCGCCGTCTTTCAGCCGTTTTACTTTCTCATTTTCGGTAAGCGTATTTTTGACAACGATGATAATGGAAGGAATCAGTAAAATTCCTATAAGCAAAACCGGCATGAGTACCGGGGCGTTGTTTAGGATACCGAAAACCGAAAAAACGACGGTCCCCGTAAAGACTGCAATCACACACATCAGCGGAAACAGAATATTGCTCTTCCTTTCTTTCTGAAGCCACGGAAGTATAACTTTTATTTCTTCCTTTTCAGGCACATGAAATCCGTTCAAAAGACTTACCTCAATTAGCATATCAGTTTACGTTCATTATACAGCAAGTTGAACAGCACTGATGATCGGTAATGGTATAATGACCTCGAAAAGAAATGGCAGGAGTATACGGATGTTCGACCGGTGGAAAAAACTGATAAATAAAGAGGGCGTGAAGAAACAATCATCTACTATCCAAGCGCCTCGTGATGAGTCCTTACCTCTTTCGGAACAGCAGCGTTTCCGCTATGATCTCGTCCGTTTTCTCAGCGGGGAGAATTACTTTCTTTCAAGCATGTATACGTTCATCGTATCTTCCGATCATGCTATCGTGAAAGAGGCTTCCTCTGCGATTGCCTCTTATCTGGAATCACTTGATATACGGAGCATCCTCCGTTTGAGCGACAGTTTCCGCCAGACCACTTCGATGGAATGGTCGATCGACTGGTCGAGAGTATATATCCCGAATATCAGAAGAAGAGTACAGGATGAAGAGACTTTTCTCTGGCTGATGCGCCTCGGCACCTTTCACCCGAATGGTTTTTACCGCGAAAAATGTATTCGGGAACTAAGGACGGATCCGTCGTCGTGTATGTATATCCTTCTGCGCCTGAATGACTGGGTAGAGCAGGTCCGGGACTGCGCGAGCAAAGCCCTTTCCGACTTTTCAAAGATGGGTCTTGATGATCTGATGAAGTGTCTATTCGCGATGGAAAAGCTCCGCCGCTGTGAGCGTCTCAACATCTTTACTTACCGCGACATCAAGAAAAAACTGGCGGACCGTATTCGCGAGCTGACACCTTCGATCGAAAGGTCACAATTGATAAAGTACGACGATATCACCAGAAGATCATTTTACCGGATCCTCCTTGAGCAGAAGGCTTTAAGTAAAGACGAGATCAGGAAGCTCCTTTCATGGGAGAGAAACTCCCAGTGCCAGATCCTGATCATCTCGTTGTACTTAAATCTCTACGAGATCTCCGAAGAAGAACTCGACGGGCTTCTTACCCATAGAAGCCTGATCGTCCGCAGAAAAGCGCTGGAAAAGAAGTACGATCTTACCGGAAAGCCCTGGGACGGTTTAGAAGATATGCTGCTGTCGCCTTCCGCGAGCATCCGAGGCGATGTCCGGTATATCCTCGGAAAACATACGGACATGGATTTCCGTGCCTACTATCTTGAACACTTAAAACAGCCGGGGCTTAAAGTTTCTGTGAGAAGGATCTGTATTTTAGGACTTGCGGAGACCGGAAAACCGGAAGACGCTGATTTTCTTCAGGAGTATCTGTCGGAAAACAGTTCCAGCGTGATAAGATCCACACTTCACGCTCTGGGCACTCTTCGTGCGCTTGATTTTCAGGATGTTTTCTGGGAATATCTTTCGGATGAGCGGTCACAGATCATGGTGCAGGCATACCGCGAAATCTCCTCTCACAGTATCCGTTACGGTGGAAAGAAGATCTACGATCTTTTCACGAAGACCTCATCAGAACACCTTAGAAAAAAGCTCGCGTACCTTCTTAATTCCGAGAACTACTGGGACCGCATCCCGTATGTCCTGATGCTCTATAATTTTGAAAATGAAGAAGTCAGAAGCATCATCCGCCGCGGTACGATACATCCGGCCAGCACCTTTGGCGCCACGAAAGAGCGGATCGATCTGATCGAAAGCATCCTTAATGACAGCAAGTACGATCTTCCCGAAGGACTCAAAAAGAGTGTGCGATTCGATCTTAGGACCTCTGAGACATAATGATATCAGTTATTTTGATTCTCTGATCCAGTCTTTGCCGTTCCATCCAAAGGCACTATTCACAGGTGCTTCAAGGAATGCAAGGACTGTGGGGTTCATATTACAGATGGTGTTGATCCCGATGATCTGAAGATTATTCGGATCATTGGCATATTCGTCCGGTTCATCTCCATGAAAGAATCTCCAGCCGCTGTCAGGACGGTCAGGAAGCGTGGTATCACGATACATATATCCGATACCTTTATCCATAGCCGCCTTCGTCACCACGCATCCAGGATTTCCGGGATAGATCTGCACCCATTCCCGTTCCGCCGGCACATACCATTTGTAATAGTTCCAGTTACCATTCTCGTCGAAAAGATGGTTCAATAAGTTTTTCTGTATCTCAAAGAACTGGTCAATGCCATTCATGCCGAAATTCGAAGCTGAGAAATACAGCGCGCCGCAAATATAGGACATGGCATATTCATAAAAAGAATGGTAGAAGACCTGCGCTTTTCTGACAAAACGGTCAACGATCTCCTCAAACTCATTACCGTCAATGATCCCGCAGGCACGCGCGATCCTGCAGATAGTAATATATTCGCTGATGTCGAAGGCATAGAATCCTTTTTCTTCAAGAAGCGGATAGAAAGGCCGGGCCAGCGCCATCATGTGATCAAATCCTTTTCGGGCGTCCGGCTCTAACTTATTCACATCAAAGAGCGGAGCTCCTTTCCAGAAGGTCATGAACTGCTCGTATTGCACGCTGTTTCTGAACTGGTACTTCTGAAACCCGATGAGGCTATCTTTCGAATCGATCTTATGCAGTTTATGAAGGAAGTCCCGAACGAGTAAAGCTTCTTCCTCAGAACAGATATACTCTCCGTTCTCGTCCATGATTTTAGGAATACCGGGAACTCTTCTGGCCGCCGAAGGAAAAGCAAGAAGCCTTATGAACTGTTCTCTTGTCGGCGCGACTGCATCTTCTCTTTCTTTTCCAAAAGAGGAAAACAACGACTCTATTTCTGAAGCTTATTTACTCAGCATTTCTTCCTCCTGGGACTTAATTGATCCATGTTACTTTCGGATAGTTCTCCTTACAGATCCGGCTGGCCACAGTACCGAACATGGTCGCGTTCGATACATCATACTGCATCTCGAACAGGGCATTAAAGTAGCCGCCAATGATGACTGAATGCGCATAGTCTTTCCAGGAAGAAAAGTTTCTCTTACATTCATCCGTAAAGAATAAGGAAGCCTCGCCAAACTCCGTATTGGAGATCGATCCGACCGCAAACAGAAGACGGGCGAGCGCGATCACCACATTAAAGTCCCAGGCGATCACGCCCTCTTCAGGAAGGAACTCCTCCAGACTATTCAGAGAGAAAACGATCGATTCAAAGTAAGCGATACTTTTGGCATCCATCTTCTCTACAGGCATCGGTATATTATTGGAAAGGGCATTTCTTACCCCCTGGATCGTCGGAGCCATGCGGTTATTTCCGTACCACTGCTGAAGACTCTTCACATCGGAAACTCCGTACTTTCTCTCCAGATAATCCTTGACGTTCTTATTGATATCCTTATCTTCGCATTTAAAGAAAGGGTCATCGAGAGGAAGTTTCAATCCTGTGCCTGACGGGATAAAAGAAGAACCGATCATTGATGCATAAGTCAGCGCAATCGGATATTCCAGTTTCTTCTGGTCTTTTGCTTCTGAAAAAGCCGCATCGACTTCGGAAAACATCTGGCCGAAAGCGTCTTTTATCTTTCCGAATTCCTGCTTTGCCGTCTCCCTGCAACTGTCTATCCGGCCCGAGATACCATCAAATCCGGGATCGAATTCCTGTGTTTTCCGATAGCACTCCATGGCTTTCAGCGCATGTCCGCTATATTCAAAGGTATTGCCCATCAGATAGAAAAGCATGGCATCTTCCTTGGGTTCAGAGCAGCGTTTGGACAGAAGTCCGATCTCTCTTCTGGCCTCTTTAAAACGGCCGAGAGCATTCATCGCCTGGATCTTTTTAAACCATAGCTTGTTGCTCATCTTTTTTTCAGGAACCGATTCGATCTTTTCCAAGATCTGCTCGTACTTCCCTTCCGCCTGAAGCTGGTCGATCTGCTTATAAATTGCATCATTATCACCAAAAAGTCCCATGGTAACCTCTTTCCCGTTTTAAAACGCCGCTATACGAATGCTGCCTTACGATGCCATCCTATTCCCGATAGAAACACATCAAAAATATTATACAGCATTCCCCTGCGGGTCACGCAAGAAGAAATGCTAAGATCTTTGCATTGATATCGTCGATCTGTTCTCCCACAAAATGCGGGCGGTGTCCGCCGCCGATCACCTTGTAGGTCCTGGCGTACGGGACTTTCTCTTTAAGTTCCTCGACAGTTCCGAAAGGGTCGTTCTCACCGTTGATAAAGAAAGCAGGGCATGTGATCTTCTTCCATTCATCATCAGTAAGACCGGGCTGTGTTTTCCAGTCCTCCACGGTATTTCTTAGATATGTCTGCCAGTCTCCTTTGTGCGCATCCATATGCCGGACCTTAATGTCTTCAATAAAATCAGTAGAGCCGTTCTTCAGAAGATTTTCCGGAAGGAAATCTTCCGCGCCTTCCGGTCTCGGATGCGCCGCTCCGCCGATCGTAACAAGGCTTCTTACCTTCTGCGGATACTTTGCGGCCATGTAGCAGCCAACATACGCACCGCAACTGTAGCCGATGATGTGGGCCTTTTCGATGCCGAGCTTTTCAAGAAACATCGCCATGTCATCTGCGACCATCCGGCTGTTCCACGAAAGATCATCACACTTTGTCCTTCCGTGCCCGCGGAAATCCGGAAACAGGCATCGGAAATGACCGGAGAACGGGAGGATCTGACCGGAAAAGGCCAGAAGTCCTCTGCTGAAGTGACTGTGTAAAAACAGTACAGTCTCTCCTCTTCCAAACTCTTCGTAGTATAGATCGAGTCCGTTTACTTCTGCATACGGCATAAGATCTTCTGCCTCCACTTCATGATTCCAGGCTCTTCATCGGTTCGCCCCAGGCTCCGAGATCACGTCCGTCCATACTCACATAACGCATTTCGCCGCCACTTAGAACCTGATTTACTGACTTGAATCTGTCGATAAAAGGTACATCTTTATCTGTCAGATCTTCTCTCATCGTCTCGCCCATGATCTTACAGAGGAAAACATCACTTCCACTTTCCAGATGGATCTCCTGGAATACCTGAAGTTCCATACTTAACGGACTTTCGGCAATCGTCGGCACATTAAGGACGATCCCCTTTTCAACGGTAGGCGAAAAGCGCATTTTATCTTCGTGCTCTCTTCCGCCGACGATTCCATAGTAGTCCGCAAGAGGAAGCAGCTCTTCCGTGACAAGATTTGCGGAGAATACACCGTTTTTACGGATAAGATCCTTGGTGAGTTTCTCACCGCCAATGCAGGCCATAACGCCCATTCCGGCACCTTCATCTTTTAATTCCGGCGCGTGAAGATAGCTGAACCAGCAGAATAGTCCGAAATTCGGGGTCCCATCTTCCCGGTAAGTACCATATAAAAACAGCTGCTGCGGGCAAAAATCGTTATAATTCTTTACTTTTACTTTTGACATATTATTCTTCCTTTCCACTTTTGGAACTGCGTTCTGACTGTTCGAGATTTAGTAGGATCCGGTCGAGGAACTGATCTATTTTCTCCACTTCCTTTTCCGAAAAATCCCTGTAAAAGATCTCGTTCATCTTCCGGGATACTTCATCGTACTTTCCCTGAAGTGCGCGGGCCTTTTCCGTCAGAACGATCAGTGACTGTCTTTTGTCAAATTCGGCAGATCTTCTCCCGATCAGGCCCTGCTCTTCCATTCGCCCAAGCATAGCCGTAAGCGTATTCTTGGCCAGCCCGGTCTTCTGCGAAAGCTCGACGATCGGAACTTCATCCTTCTGCCAGAGGACATAAAGAATATGTCCCTGCGGCCCGTTGAATTCCTCCACGCCGCTTTCCTGAAGCAGACGCTGGAAAATGCGCGACTGCACCTGCTTGATCTGTGAGATTAAAAAGCCTGTTCTTGATTCCATATAGCCTCCGGAGCATATAAGGTCTACGAATAAATAGTACTATATGGAACTATTGTCCGTCAAGGTTCTATATGGAACTTTTTCGCAAATGTGAATCATGCCTTTCCATTTTCCTTAAATGGTGACAATACGATGAATTCGTGCTTGAATAGATTCGTGTCATCACGAAAGCCGGTTATGGAGGATCAAAAAAGATCGAATGAAGATTTACTTCGCCCCGCTCGAAGGCGTTACAACATATATATTCCGTAAAGCATACAGCGAGATCTACGGTCACGTGGACAAGTACTTCGCGCCGTTCATTACTCCGGCGGAAAACTGCCCGATCACGCCTCGGGAGAGGAAGGATATCACTCCCGAGAATAATAAAGGGATATAGCTGGTCCCCCAGATTCTGACCTGCCGGTCAGACCATTTTATCGAATCGGCCAAAGAGATCAAGTCGATGGGGTATAAAGAGGTAAATCTGAATCTCGGTTGTCCTTCGGGAACCGTTTGTGCCAAAGGCAAGGGCGCGGGATTTCTCAAGGACACGTCTGCCCTTCAAAGTTTTCTGGATGACATCTTCTCTTATTCCGAATCCGACGGCATGAAGATCTCGATCAAAACAAGGCTCGGCTTCAGCGATCCGGAGGAGTTTTATGCGCTTACAGATATTTTCAATGCTTTCCCATTGAGCGAACTGATCGTGCACCCCAGGATAAGAACTGACTTTTATAAGGGCGAGATCCGAAAAGAATACTACGCATATGCTCTGGAGCATATAAAATGTCCTCTGGTGTATAACGGAAACATCTTTTCTTCTTCCGACTACGAAGAGGTATCCCGGGCATTTAAAAGTACCCCTGATCCCGTCATGCTGGGCAGAGGCCTCGTATCGGATCCGGATCTTTCTGGAAAACTCAAAGGATTCTCTTCGGATACTGACCTTCAGAAACTGGAGAGATTACACGACACTCTTTATCACGAGTATCAGAAAGTCATGTCCCCCGACATCAACGTGCTATATAAAATGAGGGAGCTATGGACCTATTGGCAGGTTCTTTTCGATGGGAAAGAACGCGACTTCAAGCGCCTTTTCAAAGCAAAGAAATACCCGGAATACGAGGAAACTGTATCCCGTATTCTTTTGGCTGAATAAATTAGTTATCTTTATATACGAAGCGTGTCAGGAAGACGGAAACGAGTTGAACCAGGCCCGCTCATCAAAAGACTTCTTTTTCGGCATCTTCACAAGATCCTCTCTAGCATTTAAAAAATTACAGCAATTGGTGCACAGAAATACTTTTCTCAAGAGCTTCGTGACGCTCCCCTCAAATATATTGATTAGTGTGGTGAAGGCTGAAAAACAAGTGAGGTAATGATCATGAAAAAGCAGGTAAAACTTCTTATGGCAGCGTTTCTTTTCCTGTCTATTCTTATCCCCGTGACTGGCTGCAAAAAGACCGGAAGTGTAACCAATAAGACGCATGATACGAATGCAAACGAAAGTGTAACCTATCAGACGCTTGATACGAATGCATACAAACTGGTCGTGCCGACCGGGACGCGCGAAGAGTCCGATGAACCGGATCTTCCGGGAAGTGTCGTGTACTGGGATCCGAGCCGGGCGCTGAAAGAGAATTACACCATGGAAGACGCTTTGAAGAAATATGCCTTCGTTGCAGGCCACTCGACACTGATCTATACCGCATGCGAAGAACTTCGGATGACCCACGAATTCTACTGTGCAGACTATGGGAACAGACTCTTCATGGATAATAACAGCGTCTCTTTTCTCGGGTCAGACGGAAAGAGAATTGATGGCGAGGTCTCTTATGTCAATCTTTTCGATGCCGGATGCTCATCCTTCGACGAATTTGTGAAAAACCTTGGTCAGATCTATGTCGGCAACATGGGGTATTATTCTCCGGATGAACCGGACGCGCCGCGGATCACGATCGTCGAACAGGCGGACGATCACCTGTTTGCCACGGTGAAGAGGATGCCTCCGGCCAGAAGCGAGGAGGGGCTTTACTATGCCAGGATCATCGGCGGAAATGTCTTTTACACCAGGCACCAGATCTTATATCGGGATGATGAATATAAAGACGAGGACAGACAGAATTTTGTCCGTTATTCCTCGGTCCTTTTTGATCATCTGAGCCCGGATGACGGCATTGAACCGTATATCTACGATAAGTTCGTGAACATCCCTGTCTTTGGCGGAAAACATATTACAAGCTTCGGCCATATTCTGTCGATCAGCGGGAAAACCATCAATCTGGAAACAAGAAAGGGAAGCCGGATCGAGTCTTTCGCCATCGTGCCGGATCCGGAGGATTCATATCTTCAAAAAGCTGAATATGATACGGACTGGGAAGATGCCGATGATATCAGGATGCGTGAAAACACACTTAACGGCGCACAGGAATTCGTCTTCTCAATCGATGGCACGCGTTACCTCTGTTACCTTCATAGCCGTAATGACGAAAGAATCGACGTGGATTCCCTCAAGGCATTTCTTACACTTATCACGAAAGACTGTTTCATAAACTGATTATCGTTTCTTTGTAGCCTCACACAAAAGTACCCCCGTTTCCTGTACAGAATTTTACAAGAACGGGGGTATTTTCATGTGATCTGGTGCGGATGACAGGACTTGAACCTGCACACTTTCGTACTGGAACCTAAATCCAGCGTGTCTGCCAATTTCACCACATCCGCTTATTTCTTAAAAAGCACATGTGATGGTATCATTTTTTATCTCTTTGGTCAAATGAAGAAAATCACTTCTTACCGGTGATATAGTACACGGCAAGCGCGGTCCTGTGGGACAGTCCTTCTTTGGCCAGGATCGAGGTGATGTAATTCTTGACGGTGCCTTCGGAGATAAAGAGTTTACCTGCGATCTCTTTATTGGAAAGCCCGTCAGCAACGGCACGGACGATCTCGAGTTCCCGCTCGGTGTATCCCGTCTCATCAAAGCCTTTTGCGGCCATGGAGGATCCGGAATTCTTCGTGATGGACTGAAGAAGGTTTTCTTCCATGACCCCGGATCCCGCATAGACCGATTTGATCATCTGCTTTAAATGCTCCGGGGTATGGTTCTTGATCAGATACCCCTTCGCGCCGTTTCCGAGGGCTTTTCGAACGAGATCATCGTCATCGAAAGTCGTCAGGATCAGGACTTTCCCGAGGTCTTTTTTCACGATCTCCGCCGTCGCTTCGATCCCGTCCATCTCCGGCATCTGGATATCCATGAGGAAGACATCCGGCTTATTCTTCTCGGCGATCTCGATGGCTTCGCGTCCGTTTTTTGCGCAGCCCAGCACCTCGAAATCGTCGTCCACATCGAGGATGATCTTCATGCCGTCTCTTACAAAATCGCTGTCGTCTGCGATGATGACTTTTATTTTCTCCATTTTACTCCTCCTGCACTTCTCATTTTCCGGCATCAAAGCGGAAGCAGCATGGTCACGGTAAAGCCCGGGTCAGTCTCAAAACTGATCGTGCCTCCACAGGCGCGTACACGCTGACGCATGCCGGAGATGCCCATGCCGTCCTTTATCTGCGGGCAGCCCACTCCGTCGTCGGCAATCGAAACACGCACCCTCTGGTTCATGACGAAAAGACCGATATCGATGTGGCTGCATTTACTGTATTTCATGGAATTGGATATCGATTCAAAAGCATTATCAAGGATGACTTCCCAGGTGGCATCGGAGATCAGTGCGGTATCTCCTTCCGTCGAAAGCTCTGTCTGCACGCCTTTCCCGTTACAATCCTCACATAGCTTATATAACTGGAGCATCGCCAGCTGTCTCTTCTCCGGGCGTTCTTTTCTTAAGATGCCCCGGATCTCATCCATACCGGAGCGGAGCTGATCGATGACCACCTGGATGATGCTTCCGGATTTCTCCGGATCCTTGGAAAGAAGGACCTTGGCGGCCTCGAGCTGATATACGGATCCGTTGATGTTATGTCCGAGTTTGTCGTGAAGCGTCTGTGAAAGTGTCGCACGCTCTTCGAGGATCTGGTTTTCCGCCATGATCATGCTCTTTCTCTGCTCCATCTTCGCGGCGTATTCCTTCTGCTGCATATCACGCTTTAAGTTCTGCTCGTTGATCGTGTCTTCAAGCATCTGCTTTTTGTAGGACCGGATAATATAATTATGCTGCAGATAAACGATGGCTGTAAGCGAAACTGCGATCAGCCGCGTGACGATATTGATTGGTCCCGGCAAAAGAAAACCGACAACAGGAATCAGATAGATCTTCGCATCAAGTGATTCAAACAGCGACAGGAAATCGTATGCTATAACGAATCCCAGAAGCATGAACCCCGTCTCGCCGATGGCCATCAGCGCCGAGAAAAAGCCGGAAGCCATGATCAGAAGGATGAATCTGTATTTCCTGGGGACGATCTCAAAAATACACATGGAAGCAAGGTACATCGCCATCAGAAAGAGCACCCAGGCAGACACCTGCGTATTCTCCGGTCTCTCAACGAAACCATAAGCGCAGAAAGTGACCATCAGAAAGAGGCGCACCAGCACAAAATAATGATTCTTCAACCGTTCCAAAAGATTCTCCCCACCGGTTCGGACTTGGCTACGGAATCTATATACCCACGCTCCGGCAGCCATTTATATTTTCTTTCATCATAATAGCACATTTTGCAACAGTATCCTTTCTCCCCTCGTCTAATATGTAACTGAGAAAAGGGGTGACATACATGAAAGCAAAAAAACTGTTTGTAGGTATACTTATTTCCTCCATTCTGCTGTCAACAGCAAGCGGATGCGCGAACAAAACAAAAACCAAATCAGGTCTTGCCACGATCGATAAGGACAATGGCAACGATGCGATCTTTGAGCTGGTTTCGGGAAAGAGCGCCAAATCAAAGTCAGACGATGAAGATCTGAAGAAAGCATACTCCGAGTTTGTTCTCGGGTTGGCCAAACGCTGCGCGGAAGAATCCGGAGAAGAAAATTTCCTCATCTCCTCCGACTCAGTGCTTTTCGCGCTGGAAATGACCGCGGCCGGTGCTGACGGAGACACACTCGATCAGATGCTCGACACGCTTATGCCGGGTGCGGATAAAGAAGATGCTTTCCTGTTTGCCGTAGACCGTATGTCCCAGTTGAGAAGCAATCAATTGAGTCTCGCCAACTCCGTCTGGATCAACGAGAAAGAGAAGGCTGCATTTTACAGCAACTATCTGAAGTATGTCGAGGACAATTTCGATGCGAAGATCGATTCGGTCCCCTTTGATGACACCGGTGTCGACAAGATCAATTCCTGGGTAAAAGACAACACTGCCGGGATGATTCCGACATTAATCGATAAGCTTTCCACAGACGATGTGATGGTCCTGGTCAACGCACTCGCTTTTGATGCGAAGTGGAAAAAGGCTTTTGACCCTGAAGACGTTGAAGACGGAACATTTCTAAGTGGCGATGGAACCAGAGAAGACTGCAAGTATCTCTGCGGTGAGAACGATGTAGTTTATCTTTGTAACGATACCGCCACGGGATTCTACAAACGTTACGAAGGGGAAAAATATGCTTTCATGGTAATACTCCCCGGCGCACCCGAACCTGATTTCTTATCTTTTGATGACTTGGAGAACAATAACTCGAGATCGAAGAGTGACGAAACAGACTGGACCATGGTCGACATCAACAGATATGTTTCCCTGATGACGGCGGAAGATTACTGGGATTTCTGGAACAGCAGGAATTATGAAGATGAAGTTGAATACATGTTCCCGGAGTTTACCAGTGAGTACTCTACATCCCTGAAAGACATCCTTCATGACATGGGAATGGAAGATGCTTTCAATTCTTCTGCCAACTTCGAAAACATGAGTGATCTTAAACCTCTTTTCATTGGTGATGTGATCCATAAGACGAAGATCGAAGTAAATGCCACGGGAACCAAGGCGGCAGCCTCTACCGGCGTAATCATGGAGCACAACTCCGTGATCATGCAGAGAAAAGTGATCTGCAACCGTCCTTTTGCTTACGCGATCGTTGACGTCGAGACCGGTCTTCCGATCTTCTTCGGAACCGTAGAACATGTAAACGGATGATCCGGATACTGCCATATGCTGAAGGGACGGGAAGGTCTTCTTCCCGTCCTTTCTTCGTTTTCTTTTTCCTTTTCTCTCAGATATCCTTCTACTCTTCGCCGTTTCGGATCTTCACTCCTACACCGCCCACACTCAATGTGAGGATCAGGTAGGAACACGTAACGGCAAGAAGTACCAGGTAGGCTTTTTTATCCCCGACAAAGAACATCTCCGTCGCATCCAGGAACCACTTCTGCGGCATCAGCGATGCGATCGCCTTGATAATGCTTGAAGTACCGTCCAGCGGGAAGAAAGTTCCCGCAAGAAGTGATGACATCGAAAATAGTGCGAATGCGGCGATATTCGAATTCATCACGTCACCTAAAACGACACCGATCACGAGACTTATTGAGCTGAAGATCAAGCCCAGAAGAAACATCATCAGGAGGAACTTTCCTCTGCCGACGCCGAACTTCTCCGCATCGAGTATCAGCGTGCAGATACCCAGAACGATCGTCATCAACGCCGTCGCGATCGCGCTGATCACGAACTTTGAAGCGAAGTATGTGTACGAGGACATGCCCGTCAGTCGAAGCCTCGTGAGGACCTTGTCATGCTCATCTTTGATGACCGTGTGTGCGATGAAAACACCGCAGAATACATATCCGAGAGTCATGAAAGCGATGGCATATCCGATTGCGGTCTTTCTGTTTTCCTGATCCTGTGTAAGGGATCTGGAAGAGCCACCTGAAATCTTGACGACTTTCTTCTCCGGGGAACTTGCAATTCTCTGATTGAGAAGTTCTGAAGCCTTTGGCAGTGTCCATTCCGCGACTGTCTTTTTGATCAGAGCGAGTTCTTTTCGCAGGGAATAATCAAGCATCTCGATCCGGCCGTCGTCGGAAAGAACATAGACAGCAAGCGCTTCATCTTCTTTTCCGTCGGCGACCAGGCGGTCAAAATCCTGCGTGATATAGAGCGCTGCGCCCATTCTGTCAAACTCACCATCGTGCTTCACACGTGCATCTGCAGAAGCTTTATCCATGCCCGGCACCCTGGCACGTACGATGGAAAAAGCACCGCTGCTCGCGAGTTTTTTCAGCATGTACTCGGAAAGATCACTTCCGCATGCATCGTATACCTTTACGACAAAAGCGCCCTGACTGCTGTAGTATGCGACCTTTTCCTCCTCGGATCCCAACTCGGCGACCACACCTTCCGCCTGCTTTGAAAGCGTGATCGAATTCATCTGATGCGCCTGCAGAACAGATGTGGAAAGGATCGGAACGATCAGCAGGAAAAACCAGAAGCTCTTGTTTCTAAACAGTAATTTAAGACTGGATCTGATCAGTGTTCTCATGCTCTTCCCCTCCTTCTGATTGAACTTGCCGCGATTGAGATCAGCGAGCATACGACGATGATCCCTGCGCAGTAAAGAATGGCACTTCCGAAATAGCTGCTGCTGCCGGATGAGGCCTGCTCGACCATCGCACGGTTGCAGTGATAGATCGGCGAGAGCAGTTTGAGATACTCAGGATGATCCGAGAACATGTATGTCTCGAAACTTCCGCCGAAGAATCCCATGGTCCATACCAGAGAGAACGTCAGGATGACCGTGATGATCATGTTATCCGTGATACTCTGGAACATCAGTCCGAGCGCGGAGGATGCGGCTGTCATTATCAGGAACAGCACGACAACATAGAAAAGGTTGCCCCAGTCTGTTCCGAAGAAAGCAGCATTGAGACCGGCTGCCGCAAGTGTTCCCAGCATGACCACGATCGCAAGAGGAAGGAACCTTCCCAGATAGATCTGTGTCTCACCGAGTGCCGATACCGTGTATCTTCTGCGGATGCCGTATCTCTTCTCGCTTGTCAGGAGCCCTGCAGCGCAGATGATCGCGCACCAGGAGTAGTAGAGAACGAACACGATGCCGTAGTATCCGGTCGAATCCACTGCCTTAAGAAAGGAAGGGTGTTCGACGGTAAGTTTTATGTCGTCATATGGATCAGTTCTGAGCATCTGCGCTTCTTGGGCCGTCGGATCCGGGGCCGCCGTATCAGTCGCCCAGGAGTCTGATCTCACGGAATTGGCCTTGGCATCTGTCATCTCATCACAGAAGACCGACATGAAGTATTCGAGAGCCGCTCCCTGTGCCGGCTGGTCGGAGACACGATAGATCGTGTAATTTCCGCCTTCAAGCTTTACAAATCCCGACAGGTCATTTTTCGAAATGATCTCTTCCGGCTCTTCCGAGTCAAAACGGGTAAATGTGATATCCGTCTGTTCTCCTGCGATCTTCAGTGCTTCTTCGGCGTTCTCCCAGATGCTCCCTGTCTCAATAGAATAGCCGCATCGGAATCCTCCATGATCCTGATAGGTTTTCATCAGTCCGGAAAAAGCACTGATCAGGACAGCGGATACGAGTACCGGACAGAATGCAAACAGCAGAACGTTTACCCAGCTCCTGCCCATGAGCTTGGCATTGTTTTTGATTAAATACCGTATCATGATCAGATGTCCCTCAGTTTCTTTCCCGTCAGCGTCAGGAAGACTTCCTCAAGCGTAATGCTCGAGGTGTCATCCACCACAAGTTTTTTAAGTTCTTCGGAGGTTCCGGTCGCGATGATCCTGCCGTTGTCCATGATGGCGATCCTCGTGCAGATCGCTTCAACTTCTTCCATGTAGTGGGATGTATAGATGACTGTCGCACCGTTTCTGTTCGACTTCTTGATGCGCTCGAGAATGAAGTTTCTCGACTGCGGATCGATGCCGACTGTCGGTTCGTCGAAGATCAGAAGGTCCGGGTGATGGCCGATCGCACAGGCGATATTGAGGCGTCTTTTCATGCCGCCCGAAAAGGTCCGGGCATATTCATTCTTCTTATCGAGAAGACCGACGTACTCCAGGGATTCGTCAATGCGCTCTTTCAGTTCTTTTCCCTTAATACCGTACAAGGAAGTAAAGAGTTCGACATTCTCCCAGGCCTTGAGTCTTCCATGGATCGCCAGATCCTGCGGGATATATCCGAGCTTTTTACTGAGCTCTTTTTTATTCTTCCGGAAATCTTTTCCCATAAATTCCACCGTGCCGATCGTCGGACGCACGATGTTGCAGATCATGTTCATCGTGGTGGACTTTCCGGCGCCGTTCGGTCCTAAAAGACCGAAGACCTCGCCCTTTTCGATCTCGATATTGAGATTGTCCACGACGACTTTGTTACCGTACTTTTTGGTCAGGTCAGTAAGTTTCAGAATCGTTTCCATGTGTGTTTTTCTCCATCAGTTTTTTGTCGATATCAGCATATCAATACGATGTCTATGACATAAGTGAAAAAAGACAGGTTTTTCCATATGACTTTCGTCACGTCCGAAGAAAAAACATCCGAGAAAAAATTCTCAAATTCGGGTGTCCGATTTGAAGAAAATAGCGTATCATAAAAATATATCCAAAACAAAACAAGGAGGGACATTTATGGATAAGCTGTTCAAGCTGAAACAAAACGGCACGACCGTCCGTACGGAGATCGTTGCGGGACTTACGACATTCATGACAATGGCGTATATCATCGCACTGAATCCGAATCTTCTCACCGGATTCGATGTAGGTTCTCCGCTCTGGAACGGCGTCTTCCTGGCAACATGTATCGCCTCTGCAGTCGGTACTCTGGCCATGGCTTTCTTAGCCAACAAACCTTTCGTTATGGCACCTGGTATGGGCCTTAACAGTTTCTTTGCCATCGTCACGGCAAACATCGTCGCCATGACCGGTATGACGTATCTGGAATCTTTCCAGAGCGCTTTGGTCATCATCTTCATCGAAGGTATCGTATTCATCGTTCTCTCGATCTTTAACGTTCGTGAGAAGATCGTAGAAGCGATCCCGCTCGGTGTACGCCTCGGTATCGGACCTGCTATCGGTCTGATGCTTATGAACATCGGTTTCGGGTCCAATGTCAGCATCTATTCTGAGGATGGCGGACCGTTCTATGCAATGCGCGATTTCTTCGGTTCTCTTACCGCGAAGTTCGCTAAGGATTCCATGGGATCTGCTTATGACGTCATGGTCCTTTCCGTTGTTACCATGTTCATCGGTCTGTTCGTGATCATCGCACTGACACACAAGAAGATCAAAGGTTCTGTGCTTTATGGTATGCTGGTCGCTTCCGTCTGCTACTGGGCAGGTCAGGCGATCTTCTTTGATACCAACCCGTTTGAAAGCCTGAAATCAGCTTCCTTTGTTCCGCCTTTCAAGGATATGGCAGACACCACACTGTTCAAACTGAACTTCAGTGGTTTCGCTCAGATCACCTGGTTCACGATTTTAACACTCGTCATCACCTTCTGCATCATCGACATGTTCGATACCATCGGAACTCTCGTTGGTACCGCTTCCCGTGCGAAGATGCTCGATAAGGATGGCAACATGCCGAACATGAAGCAGGCTCTCCTTTCCGACGCGATCGGTACGGTTGCAGGTTCCGTTACAGGTACTTCCACCGTTACCACATTCGTAGAATCCGCTTCCGGTGTTGAAGCCGGTGGTAGAACCGGTCTTACCGCGGTCACATCAGCGATCATGTTCCTGCTTTGTATGTTTATCGCTCCTCTCGCAGCAGTGATCCCGGCTCCGGCTACATCTTCCGCTCTGATCTATGTTGGTATCCTGATGTTCGGTAACTTAAAGGACATCAACTTCTCAGATCTTTCCCAGCTCGTTCCTGTAGCGATCATGATCCTGGCAATGCCGATCTCCGGCTCTATCGGACACGGTATCGGTCTTGCTCTCATCAGCTACACCGTAATCAAGATCTTCACCGGTAAGGCCAAGGACGTTTCCATCCTGACATACGTTCTTTCCGCGATCTTCCTGCTGAAGTTCTTCGTTCCGATCTGATGCCGGATCTCATCTCCTAAAGAGATAAAACGAAAAAAGATAAAAAGGGAGCCGCCCGCTGGGGCGGCTCCTTTTTTCACGCGGTGGGTGTGGGGCCATCCGAAGGGGGAATAGCCCCCCGCGCAAACTCAGATATATTAAAGTGCTACTGAGTCAACGAAAATAACCTTGTACTCGCTGTGTACCTGTGCGAGCTGTTCAATAATGATCTCTTTGAGATGTGTCTGTGCTTTCTGATAGAGACCGCTGTTGATGGCTTCCTGGAGATGTCTCTCTTTTACTTCCGCCAGACGGACGGTAACTTCATCGGCACGGATCGGATTGAATACATTGTTGTCCTGAACGACGGTAACGCTTTCCTGCGGAAGATTGTTGTCCACGATCGGGAGCTTCGGCAGTGTGATATAGATCTCCTTCTTCTGATTGTTGACGACGGTCTTGATGTCATTTAAGTCATATCCGACCTTGATGGTGCCCGAATAGACGATCTCGATTTTGTGCTGGGTACCCCAGATCTCAAAATCCGTATACGGGATCTCGACGGAATCGACTACGCTTGCGGTGCCTGCATACTTTTCAGAATAAGTCATCAGCTCTGAGATCGCCCGAAGTTCCGTGACCACGTTATCTGTAGTCAGGATGATGCCGTGGAATCTCTCTTCTTCTTCAATAATCGCTTCGCGGGATCCGGCATTCTTGACCTTGGATGAACCGGAGAGCGGTTTCCATCCTGTGCACATCACTACGATGGCAAGCACACCGACGATCGCGCAGATCGCTGTGACACCGTGAAAGAGTCTTGTGAAAAAGCCCTTCTTCGGCTTAACTCTTACACCGTTTACATACTCATAGTTTCTCATAAGCAACTCCTCCTTTTGCAAAGAAGTGCGTTCACTCAGTAGCACATTTAAGTTCACGCACAATCGAAATGTGTTTCTAACTCATGTTTTCTCACTATAATAATAAAAGAGAACGGCGTCCTAATTCCTCTTAATTAATTGAACAAATTTCGTCTAAACCGTAACGAAACATTTGATTTGTTCTGACTATAGTTTATAATCTAACATGTCAAGGAAAAAACCGCGGGAACTTTGCATTAAGTTCTGCTAATTTGCTTTGAAGTTCAAAATAAGGTGTGGGTGTAAAAATGGGACGTAGGTCAACTAAAGAGAACAAGAACATTTACCAGATCAGCCGCGAGGCGCAAAACCTTACGCGCGACGCTGCTTCCGAGAAACTGCAGTACATCTCTGCGGACCGTATCGAGAAGATCGAGAACGAGAAGACACTTCCGCATCCGGAAGAGATCCTGGCTATGGCAGACTGCTACAAGAACCCTTCTTTGTGCAATTACTTCTGCTCTCACGAGTGCCCCATCGGACAGGAATATGTCCCTGAGGTCGTTCCGAAGGAGCTTTCGCAGATCACTTTAGAGATGATCGCCACATTAAATGCCATCGAGAAGAATAAGAACCGCCTGATCGAGATCACGGTAGACGGTAAGATCGCGGAGCACGAGCTTCCGGATTTCGTTGAGATCAAAAATGAGCTCGATAAGATGGCCCTGACCATCGATTCCTTACGACTGTGGATCGATAACGCCATCGCTGAAGGTCAGCTCAGCAAGGAAGACTTCGCCAAGTAGATCCTGAACGGATCTTTTCCATAAGAAGAAAAACAGAGCCCGCATGTCTCACTCATGCGGGCTCTTCTGTCGAAAGTGGAGGTGTGTTTTTTTCCTGGCAGATCCTCTGACCCCGAAAGGTGGATCTGTTGATCAGTCCGATCCGTCTGCTGAAATCCGGGAAGCATTCCATCGCTTCACACAGGCGGATCATCTGAAGTCGTTTGTCTAAGTCCATGAAGTCTCATCCCCTGTTGCTTCAATTACTGTTTCCGATTATTTGCTTGCTTTGAAGATATTCTATCCTTCCCCGTGAAAAAGAAACACCGGCGCAGCGACTGAATAAGTCGCCCTATTTTCTCTTATCCCGCATGTTAGAAATGGTATAATGAATCTGGGCATAGGTGGAACCGCTGCCGTATATCGGCGGCAAATACCGTCCGCGCAGGCATTTGCGCATTCTGACAGACATAAATCGGGAGGATTTTCTTATGAAGTACGTACTCATCTCTTTGGCCGAAAGCAGTAAGATCGACTTTTCCGGAGCGGAAAAACTTTCCAAGACCGATCACATCATCTTCGTTTACGTAAAAGGAAAGAAGACATTAAGTGCGTCGGTAAAAGAAGCACTCGAAGGGGTCAAGGCCGAGGTGGAGTATTTTGAGATCGCTGCGGCTTCCGAGCTTTCCTGCGCGATATCCTACCTGATCGGATACCATACGGCAAGTAAGCATGATGTCATCGTGATCACCGCAGATAAGAGCAAGTACCCGAGCAAAGTCATCAAGGAGATCAAAGTCTATAGTGCATTCCGCGCGGCTACCGGCGGCACATCCTCTTCTTTCTCCGCAAAAAAGACGACTGCGAAGAAGTCCACCACCGCCAAGAAGACTTCCACCGCCAGGAAGACCACGACGGCGAAGAAATCCACTTCCACGACGAAGAAATCCTCGACTGCGAAGAAGACGACGAAAAAGACTTCTTCGAAAAAGAAGTCGGACGGTCTGGATTCGATCCTGGATTCTCTGGCCAAGGGCAATACGACCAAGCTCGGTAAGAGCTTAGGCGATCTGGCCGGCTCACTTTTTAAGTAAGGAATATATTACGGTTCAGAGCTTTTCGAGCACCTCGAAGAGCTCGATCTGAAGGACTTCACGGGGATCCAGATACTCTCTTAACGAGTGTTCCAGGATCTCCTCTTCTTTTCTTTTTCTCCAGTCCTCGATCTTCATGTCGCCATATTCACAGGAGGCCAGATCCAGAGGAACATCCTCAAAATGCATCAGGCCGAAGCCGAGGGTCCGGATCACGACCTTGGGATTTCCGTCCCAGTCAGTGATCACATTGAGATCCCCTTTTCTCGGGTACATATCGCGGTATTCGGAAATAAGGCTCTGAAGTTCTTCATTGGTATACTGACGGATCTCATACGGATCGTAATCCGATAGATAGCTGAAATCCGAGATGAATACAGTGCGCCTGCCCATCAGGATCTCTTCTACGACTTTATTCGCTTCTTCTTTTGTATCACCGTAATGCCAGAAAGAGAGCTCGTCGATGTTATACTCAGCCATACCCTGCCTCCTTTTCCTTCCCTATTATAGCAGAAGGATAAAGAGGTGGAACGGATCTTCGGGAAATGACCTCAGCGCAGATCTTTTCGCGTATACTTCGCATAAGAAAGGACGATTCCGATGACCATAAAGATCAATCCCGGAACAAGATAGCGGACCGCAAGATCTCCGGATCTTATAATGTCCGAGGTCTCCGTGTAGCTGAAAGCGGAGATATACTTTAAAGGCTTTGCCTTCTCGGTGATGTTCGCTACGATATTCAGAAAGTACATGAGTCCTGCGATCCCGATACCGACGCCGATCCCGCCGTGTGTCAGGAAAGCCGACACGCCGAAGCAGATACCTGCGATCTCAAGCTGCATGAGAAGATACGCAAAATGGATCAGAAGCAGTTCTTTCCAGAAGATGCTCTCGCCGATCAGAAGGATCGATAAGATCGAGAGGATCAGGACGATCGCGTTCATGATGAGGATGTTCGAAAAGACGGAAAGGAGCTTCTCGGTGATCACTCGGATCCTCGGGACCGGATGGGTAAAGAGGAACTCCGCTGTGTGGTCACGCTCTTCCTTCATGAGGGAAGATACCGCGATAATGGCCGCGAAGAACGCGCCGCCCAGTCCGAGCATGTTGCCGGCCTCCACACCGTAAAAGCCGATCAGGGTGCCGAAGTTTAATTTATCCATGCCGAAAGCCTGGGTGAAGCTTCCCATCTTCGAAAAAATCGCATTCACATCGCCCATCTGCGATTCCATCTCGGGGAACATCAGGACGCAAAGCCCGATCAGAAGCCCGATGGAAAGGCTCCAGATCAGCACGGTCTTTTTCTGTGATCTTATTTCCTGCTTAAAGATAGTCATATGGGGTACCTCGTTACGATTCGTAGTAGTGCATGAAGATCTCTTCGAGACTCGGCTCCGTGATAGTCAGATCCCGTATCTCTTCTTTGGAGAGAATGGAAAGAAGGAGCTTGATGTCGCCTTTATAAAGGAAGCTTATGCCTTCGTCTCTTTCGCTCTCGGTAAATGTCACGCCGGGAAGATCGGAAAACCGCTCCTTCGGGACATCCCCGAGGATCGTCACCTTTCTCGCGCCTGTCTGCCCGAGCTCGCCGACCTTGTCGGAAAGGAGGATCTTCCCTTCTTTGATGAAGGCCGCACTCTTACAGTAGGCCTGCACTTCCGAAAGGATGTGTGACGAGAAGAAGATCGTAGCTCCCCGCCGGTTCTCTTCTTTCAGGATCGAAAAGAACTCTTTCTGCATCAGAGGATCGAGCCCCGAAGTTGGTTCATCCAGGATCAGAAGCTCCGGGTGATGCTGCACCGCGCAGATGATGCCTACTTTTTTCCGATTTCCGAGAGAAAGATCCTCGACTTTTCTGTTCGGGTCAAGATCAAGACGCTTGCAGAGCTCGGAAGCCCTTTCTTTACAGTCCGTCTTTCGAAGATCCGCGGAGTATTTCAGGGCGTCTTTGACCTTCATGTCGTGATAAAACCAGATCTCCGACGGAAGGTATCCCGTTCTCTTTAATATCTCTTCCTTATCGTCCACGATATCGTAGCCCAATACCTTTGCTTCGCCTCTTGTCTTCCGGATCAGACCGAGGAGAGTTCGTATCGTCGTCGATTTACCGGCGCCGTTCGGGCCGATAAAGCCGAAGAAGTCCCCTTTTTCCACAGATAGATCGAGATCCCTGATCCCGAGGCTCTTGCCGTAAAACTTCGTAAGTGCTCTTGTTTCGATAGCCAGTTCTTTTTCCATAGTATTCCTCATTTCAGATAAAGGTCTTTCCAGAAATCGATAAGTTTTCTGTAGTCCATAAGGACCCGGTCGACGTCGATCCTGCCCTGATTCTGCATCTGGTACATGTATCCCTCGGATGCGAGGAACATGTCCTGATACATCATATTCAGATCGAGTCCGTCCTTAAAGAGTGTCGGGTCGAGCTTCGGAAGGCTCTTGTTCGTGCTGAGCTTTCGATACGGCGCGATGATCTTCTGAAGTTCATCCTTAACTTCCTCGTCCTCCTCATAGTAGGCCTTCAGCGCGAAAAGACTCATATCCGGATATTTCCGCATCATTTCTGTCTTTGCCAGAAGTCCCTTATACATCATCTCGAAGATGTCGCTTTCCTCATAGCAACCGGACTTCGAAAGGTATTCCATCGTCAGCTCCTCCGCCCTCTTCATCAGGAAGAGGTAGAGCTCCTTTTTATTCCGGAAGTAAAAGAACAGGAGGGATTTACTGATCCCGGCCTCGGCGGCGATCTCGTTCATCGGACTTTTCCGGTAGGGACTTTTCGAAAAGACCCGAAACCCCGCATTTAAGATGCGAAGCTGCTTTTCTTCCGGAAGCTGGCAAAACTTCTCGTTCACAGCTTTCTCCTTTCTTTTCCCGCATAAAAAATGGTATTGACCGAATCGGTTAATACCATTTTCACTCTATTGACCGTTTTTGAGAAGACCCCTGTTATTTCTTATTGATGGAGAATTTCATTCCTCGCCTAAGACTCGGATCCGTTGACTCGATACAGCGGATGATCTGATTTTCTTTTGTTTCCGTATTCTCAAACCGAAGCATGAGAACGACAGAAAAACCATGCTCTTCGGTACCGAAGAGGATCAGTTCTTCGAAGCCGTATTTACTGGAACAGACCCGAAGATCCTTGTACACGGAAGAGCCTCTTTCAAAAGAAGCTTTCGGTGTGCTTCCGGAAGTATCGATGATCAGTCTGGCGCCGAGGTGATTATCCACAAGCTCGCCTGTCCAGTCCTTAAGGACCTCCGGATCCGGATCGGTAGTATCCGGAATACCGTACAAAAGATCTAACTGCATTCCGCCCGGGACTGTGTCGTTCTGGAAATAGACCACAAAGGCTGTTTCTTCGGCTTTATTGCAGATGACATAATAACCGAGATGCTCGGGAGTCGGAATTCCAATATAAGGTTCGAGCCACTCTATCGTCTTCTGCGGCAACTCGGAGACCGGTGTATTCGGCAGATAGAGGATCAGTTCGTCCGCATCTTTAAATCCGTACGGTTCCGAATATGTGACATGCGCCATATACTCGCCGTATTTTTCATCGACCGGTTCGAATTTGTCCGTCGTAAATTCGGTGACATGCGTGGAAAAAGAGTATTCATTGACACGTTTAAATCCGTCGATCTTCCCTTTGAAGATACAGCGGAGAACATCGTAGGCATCTCCTTCAAGTGTGAAAGACCTGCTCTCGTATGATCCGGCAAAAGTGTTATCCTTCAAGGATATATCCAGTTCGGTGTCCCACTCGGTCATGGCACTTAAATAACCGTAGAGTTTCTCCGGAAGAAAGAAAGTATCTTCTTTATAGTAGTTGTATGTATCTGAATCAAGATCGATCGGTTTCACCGTCTCTATCGGCATGATTGCCGCAGATTCTTTTTCCGTCTTCTTCGCTGTCGTTTCTTTTTCCTTCGAACCGCACGCGGAAAGTGCAAGGCCGAACGCTAAAAGGACTGCCAGTGCTGTCTGTTTCTTCATATATTCTCTCTCCTTATATCCCTCGATGGTTTCATTTTATCAAACAAATTATAGGGTTAAGTGACGATTCTTAAATCTTGATCCTCTGATAGTAAAAACAGGCCAGCTGCGTCCGGTCGCGCAGATCGAGCTTGCTTAAGACAGAACTGATCATGTTCCTGACCGTGCCTTCGCCGAGAAACATCTTCTGGGCGATCTCTTTATTCGAAAGGCCCTCGGCCACGAGCTCCACGACTTCTTTTTCCTTCGGTGTAATGTCAAATTCCTCCCAGGAAAAAGACTCGCTGCGGTTAAGGAGATCCGGAAGTCTTTCGACGATCTTGCCGCCGAAGACAGTCTGTCCTTCAAATACGGCATGGACCGCTGTCGCAAGCGACGCACAGTCCTGTTTCAGGATATACCCCTTCGCGCCGACCTTGAGTGCGCGGTTGATGTATTCATCATCGAGAAAAGTCGTAAGCAGGATCACTTTCGCCTCCGGATCGATCTTTAAGATCTCCGCCGTCGCGTCAAGCCCGTCAGTATCCTCCATACGGATGTCCGAAAGCACCACGTCCGGCTTGATATCCGGATAAGCCGCGATCGCTTCCCTTCCGCTTCCGAAGAGCCCTGCGACCTCGATCGATTCATCCTGTTCCAGAATGATCTTCAGTGACTGCGTTACGAGTGGATCATCGTCCACGATCATGATCCTCATTTTTCTTCCTCCTTTGGTAAAAGATCCTTTCTCGGGATCGTTACTGTGATATGGAATCCGTCTGCGCCGCCGCGGATGGATGTGCGTCCGCCGCAGGAAACGGCTCTTGAGTTGATGTTATAAAGCCCGATGCCATGCTCCCCTTCGAGGGCCGCAAAATCCGCCGCCCTCGACAGTTCCATGGGCTTGCACTTCCCGTCATCGGACACCAGGATCCTCCAGAAGGTCACGTTCTCGACGACTTCGAGGCGGACATTCTTGCCTTTGCTATGCTTGGCGATATTCGTGACCCCTTCTTTAATGATGCCGAGGATCGCGTTCTTAATGTCATTCGGAACCGGCGACTCAATGGAGGTCGATACCGTCACATCGAAGCGGTCCCGGATCGATGAAGCGATCTCATGGATACCGATCGAAAGATCGATGGAATCGTCATGAAGCTCATGCACGCTTCTTCGGATATTCGTCATGGCCTCGTTGACCGTGCTGCTGACGGACTCGAGGTACGGCTTCATCTGCTCGTCTTTATTTATCACCGAGATCGCCTGCAGCTGAACGACCGCGCGCGTAAGCATATGTCCGACGTTATCGTGGATCTCGCGCGCGATGCGGTTTCTCTCGGAAAGCGTCGCATTTCGGATCTGCATGTCCATATTCTGGGAGATCTCGTTCTTTAACCGCATGGACTGCTGGGCATCATAGCGGACCTCATCGAACTTATCGGTCATCAGCGCCTCATGCGTGCACATATATACTGTCTTTACCGCGAGGATCACCGAAGCGATGACCAGAAGGACGGTCCAGTTCCGGAACGAAAGCGCGGCCGCCCCTAAAAGAAGCACGATCTTAAGCCAGACGGATCTTTTCGAGAAGAGATCGGAAACCGCCACACGTCTGGCCTTTTCCATATGAAAAGATCTGAACATGGCTTCTGCCGTCTCGTCGGAAAACAGGGCATATACACACACCGGAAGGAATACACTATATTCCGGGACGAAAAAAGCCAGCGCTCCGGAGCTTATGATGAGGAGCACACTCAGGACCTGCTGTCTAAGTACTTCTGTGATCAGGGAAAGGATCAGGATGGAAAGGATCGTTATGACCTCCTTCGTCCCGAGATTTTCCGACAAAAACAGCGCACCGTAAGACTCTGTGGAAAACAGGATCAGTGCGATCGACAAAACAGCGAGAATAGATTTATCCAGTAAACGATTGATCATGCCAACATTATAACGCAAAAAGAAAAAGCATGCCGCTTCGCAGTTTTCCGGACAAATGTCCTTTGAAATCGCGTGGCGACATGCTTTTCTGTTTTATGCTGCTTTTCCCTGCTGAGCTTTCTTGATCACCATGGAGATCAAGATGAAAGCCAGTCCGAAGAGGATCTGAACCCCGAATGAAGACAGGATCGCGCCTGTGCTGAAGGTATAGTTCATACCCGAGCCGCTGTACACCGTGTTAAAGACCTTTGCACTCCAGAAGAACGGCAGGAAGTGAGCAAATGTCTGTACTCCCTTGCTTAAGAAGTAGAAAGGAACGAAGATGCCGCAAAGGAAGCTCATGGAGAGACCTACCGAGTTGCAGATGAGGCTCAGCGTTCCCGCATTCAGGCGGAAGCAGGAGATCATGAGCGTGAATCCGCTGATGTAGAAGGTGGTCGTGATCAGGTTCAGTACGACGACCCATCCGTACTTGCTCATCATATCCGAAGATCCGGCATAAAGGAAGCTGAAGATCGTATAGATCGCGACCAGGACGATCGCACAGGTCAGAAGGCCGGCCATCTGGGACCATGTCTTCTCCGTCGGCTTTACCGGAGCCGCCTCGATGCGCTGGGAGACTTCCTTCTTATTGGCAGCGATGATAACGGATGCGATCGACATGCCGAGGAGCCACAGGCAGATGAAGCAGAAGTACATAAGGATCATATAGACCGCGTACTCTCTGGCGTTAGAGTGCTGCGCCTCCTGCTTCTCGGTCACGACACCGAAGGTGACTTCGGAAATGGTCGTTTCCAGTGCTTTTGCCACAGAAGATGTATCATCCATGCCCATCGCGCGGTAGCTTCTGTAGATGTTTACGAAAGAATCGATATCGTTGACGAAGCTGAAGGTCTTACCGGAGACCTGGCTGTGAGACTGATAGTCGAGGGAGACTTCCTCGCCGGCATCGATCCTCTGCTGGAAATTCTCCGGAACTTCGATGTAATAATCGGAGATGGAAAAATACAGGATATCGTTGATGCGCTCTTCCGAAGCGGTCGTATCTTCCACGCTTCCATATTTATCGATCAGGGTCCTTACGCCCTTGCTCAGTTCGCTGTTATCGTTATCGCGGAAAAGCACTCCGAGATTCTTATAATCTACGCTCTTCTCGCTTGCTGTTTCTTCGGTCTTATCCACGATGGCCGGAGCGGACAGGATCATGGCCACCGCATAGATCACCATGATGATCGTCGCGATGAGAACAGAGACCTTATTTGCTTTCAGCAGTTTGAAAAAATTCTTATAAAGCTGCATACTTTTCTCTCCTTAATTTCATGATAGAGATCCCAAGGAATACGACTGTCGCTATCGCGATCTTTAAAAGGTTCATCCAGAAGCCGGTCAAGGTCGGATAGTTGACCAGACGGTAGAACGCGAAGTTCATGATGGTCGCCGGGTTGATCTGATTGAGGATCGGGAAGGATTTCTCGAGAAGTCCCGGAAGCTGTACGATCATTTCACCGCTTAAGAACACACTCAGCATGACAAATGCGGTCGCTTTGTTCTCTCTTGCATTTTCGTCTCCCTTCGTAAAGAGGCCGAAGCAGCAGCCAAGGCTCATGGAGAAGAGGTTACCGATCAGCACGAAGAGAATGATCTCCGGAAGGCGGCTTCCGACCGGAATATCGAAGAACTTATTCATGCAGAACAGTTCGAAGAAGGTCATCGCACAGGCCAGTGAATATCTGGAGAAGAAGGCCGACAGAAGGATCTTCGCCTTTTTCGACGGGGATACGCTCGTTCTCATACCCGCGCCGCTCAGGTTTCCCTGGATATCGAACACGGTACGGATACCGGAAGTCACGTTGAAGAACATACCCATGACGATCGTGCTGTAAAAATACCACATATACACGTTCGCGGAAGAACCGTCATCACCGAGATACGTGGTCTTTGCCTTCATGACCGGAACGGATTCCGAAAGACTCTTCATCACGGCCTCGATCTTGTCCGGCGCTGTGATCGCGGCATCTTTGATGATCGTGTAGTTTCTTCTATAGGACTCGACGATGGATCTTGCAACCATCAGTGTCGTCATGTTCGCGCCGTCGCCCACCTTCACCTCGATGGTCTCTTTCTCGCCGTTTACCAGGTAAAGCACTTCCATGTCCTTGTCGAGGATCTTCTTTTCCGCCTCTTCACGAGAGCCGCTGTCCAGAAGCTCGACGATCGCATGGTTATACCCCATGTTGCTGTTCTTTACAGTTTCCGAATCCGCCAGATTTGAAAGCACGGTTTCAAACTCTTTGGAGAACTCACTTTCGCTTTCTACGATCACGCTGCTCTTTACGGGCTCGAAATCCACTTCACCTTTGGCCGGGCCCATGAATGTCACATTGAAGCAGAGCATCAGAAGGAGTGGAAAGGCCAGTGACCAGAAGATATAGCCCTTATCGCGCAAAGTCTTGCGCAGGTAATATGTAAACATCATCTTTCCTAATCCTCCTGATCAATCGTCTCTCAGTTCTTTTCCCGTCAGCTCGAGGAAAACGTCATTCAGCGTCGGCTGCTCGGAGTATACATTCTTCATCTTGTAGCCCTTTTCTTCCAGTACCCGGATGATCTCGACCACGTTATTTCCCTTGCCGGCTTCGACCTTCAGATATTTGCCGTCGTAATCGACACTGAAGATATTGTCGAGTCTTCTCAGTTTTTCGAGATCCTCATCGGAAATGCCTTTGGCTTCGATCTTGATCATCTCGCTCTTCTTGATCATGCTTTTGAGCTTATCCACAGTACCCTCGGCGATCAGCTGTCCCTTGTCGATGATGATGACACGGTCCGCGAGCTGCTCAACTTCTTCCATGTAGTGGGAGGTGTAGATGATCGTCGCACCGGCAGATCTCAGTTCTTCGATCCCCTCGAGGATCTTGTTCCGGCTCTGCGGGTCGACCGCGACCGTCGGCTCATCGAAGAAGATGATCTTCGGCTTATGGGCGATGCCGCAGGCGATGTTGAGTCTTCTTTTCAAACCGCCGGAAAGCTTCTTCGGACGGAACTTCGTGAACTCATTGAGGCCGACGAAATCGATCGCTTCCTGTACGAGCTTTTTCCGCTCGTCCTTATCCGAAACATAAAGACCGCAGAAGAAATCGATATTCTCATATACATTCAGTTCTTCAAAAACGGATACTTCCTGTGGGACCACACCGATTCTGCTTTTCAGATCGTATGCCTTTGGGGACATCTCCTTCCCCATGATTGTGATCGTGCCCTTATCAAACTCCAGAAGTGACAGGATGCAGTTGATGGTCGTGGACTTGCCGGAACCATTCGGACCGAGAAGACCGAGGATCTCGCCTTCATTTACACTCATGCTGAAGTTATCCACAGCGATCAGTTCTTTGTAGCGTTTTACCAAGCCATCTACTTTAATAATCTCACTCATTTCATTGACCTCTCTTTTTTACTGTTACGCGGGCGTTTCCGCCCTCTGTTTTACTGATACCATTATCCCATACGGCTTTAGGGCTCTAAAGTGTAAAGCATCACTTCCGGACATGACATTTGTCATTTTTGCCCGTGTTCCAATTAAAACTGTTTTCATTTTAGAAATAGTTTTGATAAAACGTAATGTTACTATGAACATATATACATATATCAAGGAGGAGAGGCACTATGAAAGATATGAAGAAAATACGACTGACCACCTTTCTTGTGGTCGTCTCGATGACATTAAACCTGTGCTCCTGCAGTAAAAAGGAAGAAACCACGGTGACGGAAGCACCGACCACGACTACAGAATCTCAGGTAAAGGAAGATACGCACCAGCCGGATCCCGGAGCTTCGGACACTCTCCCTCAAAAGGAAGAAATGATGAAGAATCGTCCGGAAGTTTATGCGAACGCCATCCTGATCTCGATCAACCCATCCTTCATCTTCTATACCGGTGAAGACGATGTCGTATTCTGTGTCGAGCCGTTAAATGATGATGCCAGGGAGATCGCCAAGATCGAGGACTTCAGCGGAAAGCCCTACAGAAATTCCGTGCATGACCTCGTCAGCATCTGCGTCGATAAAGGCTTCATCCAGAACAATGGTGCTGTAGATGTAACGATCCTCGACAGTACACAATCCGAGCAGAAAGCCCATGAGATCCTCGGCGATATCGAAGAAGAAGTCAGGATCACCGGCCAGGAACATAACATGAACCTGCAGACGGGCATGAACATCGATGAAGGAATCAAATTCGTCCCGGAGACACAAAATGACCCGGGCGATCCCAATAATCCTGGTGACCCGAATAATCCGGGCGATCCCAATAATCCTGGAGACCCGAACGACCCGGGAGATCCCAATAATCCTGGCGACCCGAACAATCCGGGTGACCCCAACGACCCGGAACCGGAAGATACTCATGAGCATCATGAAGGAACAAAGGAAGAAGGCTGCCCGGTATGCTGGGGCACCGGTGTATGCGACAGATGCGACGGGTCCGGCAGAGAGACATGCCGGAACTGTAACGGTACCGGCAAGGCCAAGTGCACCCGCCCCGGATGCCAGGACGGATACTTCGACTGTCCGTGCGATAACGGCAAATGCCATAAGTGTAACGGCACCGGCACAGATGATCAGGGTCAGCCCTGTGATGCGTGCGGCGGTTCCGGCAATCACAAAGAGTGTGGCGGCACCGGAAAGACCCCGTGTGATTCCTGCAACGGCACCGGAATCGTCGACTGCGATATCTGTAAGGGCAAAGGTTCCGAAGAATGCCAGGGCTGTCATGGCACCGGCGTTTGCGGAGCCTGTGACGGCACCGGCAAGAACCTGCATAAGCAAGCTTGATAGAAGTCTTATCTTCTACATGTCAATCACCTTCTAAGGGGGAGGCTGTCTCACAAGGCAGCCTCCCCTTTTTCTTTTTTGTATAAGAGAATGCTTTTTGGTAATCTTATGCAAACTCTTCATGCCTCAACCGCTCCATTCGGATACCGGGCCCTAATCTACCAAACTCCCCTGTTTTCGGTTATAATAGGAGTACATATGTATTTTCAGCATCTTGAAGAGGGGCAAGGGGAAGATGAAAGATACATCAAAGCGCAGCTTCAAAGAGATAGTTCTTTTCAAGGTCAATGGAAGCAGGATAATCACGATCCTGTTCGCCATTTTGATCAATGTGGCCGGACATTTCCTTTCTTCCCTCATTGGTCTTCCGCTGTGGCTCGACAATGTCGGCACCATGATCGTCGCGATTCCCTTAGGTCCTCTGGCCAGCATCATCGTCGGGGGTTTTTCGCACCTGATCCTCTGGCTCCCCGAACGTGTCCCAATCGCCTATCTTCTCGTTTCCATCTCTGTCGGCATCGTCATCGGCTTTTTCTTCCCGAAAAAGCACCGCGAGGATATCTTCGCCATCGTAACTGCCGGTGTCCTCTGTGCCCTCGTATCTACACTCATCAGCTTCCCGCTGAATCTCTACTACTATAACGGACTTACCGGAAACAGCTGGGGCGACGCACTCTTTAAGATGCTCTCCCAGACCGTCAGTTCCAAAGGCGTGAATGCGTTCCTTTCGGAAGCCTTTATTGACTTCCCGGACAGAGTCCTCTCGGTCTTTATCGCGCTGTTCTTCGTCGATCTTGAGGAGACACGCATTTTTAAGAAAAAGAACCGGAGCATCACGCGAACGCTTACCCTCCTTTTGACCTTTATTCTCGCCGGATCATTCCTTACGGTCTCTTTTCCGAAGGTCCGTGCCTATGACAACGACTCGGATTTTGAGGTCGTCACCTACGGCACCGAGGACGGCCTATTAACTAATGAGATCAACACCGTGAACCAGACGCCGGATGGCTATATCTGGATCGGCACATATTCCGGTCTTTACAGGTACAACGGCGTAAAGTTTTCTCCCGTCATGCTCGATGAGCGCATCAGGAACATCGTCGAGCTGTTCGTCGATTCTGAAGGAAAACTGTGGATCGGTACCAACGACAGTGGCGCCTTCTCATACGATCCGGCGACTGGCGACGTCCTTTCCTACAACATGCAGAGCGGCCTTGAGGCGGATTCGGTCCGCACGATCTGCGAGGATAAGGAAGGCAATATCTATCTCGGCACAGTGCGCTCCCTGGCCCGGATCAGCGCCGACGGGACCGTGAAAAATTATTCCGATCAAAAAGATCTCTACTACACCATTTCCCTGACATGCATGGCCGACGGCTCGCTCCTCGGCGTGACCAACAGCGGTATCTTCTTCCGCATGAAGGACGGTAAGGTCCTGTCCGCGGAAACGTACGAAGCCGACAACATCAGTTACCGTTCCGTCGCCTGTTCCTGGGAAGAGATCCTGGTCGCGACCACGGGACACGATATCGCCCGCTATAGCGCCGACGGAGATTCTCTTATCCGAAAAAATACGATCACCATTTCCGAGCACAACTATATTAACTATATCGAGTACTCCGCCATCAATAACGCGTTCTTCTTCTGCAGCAAGAACGGCTTCGGTTATATCGATAAAGGCACATATACCGCATCGGAAATGGCGGACAGCGACTTTAACGGCGCAGTCTCCGACCTTTGTATCGACGCGCAGGGCAATATCTGGTTTGCCTCGAACACCCACGGTCTCATGAAGTGCAGCCGTACTCCATTCCGGAATCTGTTCCATCGGGCCGGGATAGCAGGTGGCGTCGTAAATGCCGTTTTAGAGAGCGACGGTCTGCTCTATGTGGGTATGGATACCGGACTTCAAGTCATCGATCTGGCGACGGAAAAACTTGCGGATCTGCCCTGGCTTTCGAACGTCGGCCACGACCGTATAAGAAACATCATGGTGGACTCGAAGGGCAATATCTGGCTGTCCACATACGGCGTCGGCGGTCTTCTGCGGATCGACAAGGACGGGAACATCCACTCCATCAGCGAAAAAAACGGCGGTGTCCTCGGCGGTGAGATGCGCTCGGCGATCGAGCTTTCCGACGGAAGGATCCTCGTGGCAAGTAACCGCGGCCTCTCCTATATCGAAGACGATCAGGTCGTCGGAACGATCGGCGAAAAGGATGGTCTCAAGAACCAGTTCATCCTGACGATGTACGAAAAGGAGGACGGCACGATCCTCGCCGGATCCGACGGAGACGGCATCTACATCATCAAGGATGGTCATGTCTCCGGAAACATCGGTTCCAGGCAGGGACTTCTGACATCTGTCGTCATGCGTATCGTAAAAGGCACCAGCGGATTCTTCTACGTCACGAGCAATGCCCTCTACTACGACGACGGGCAGTCCATCCGGGCGCTGAAGAATTTCCCGTACTCGAACAACTACGACATCATCATCACGAAAAACGGCACCTGCTGGATCCCCTCGAGCGCGGGCCTCTTTATGCTCGACGAGGAAGAGCTCATCGGGGACGGAGACTATACCTACACTCTCTTAAACAGAAACTGGGGCCTCAATACTTCGTTTACGGCCAACTCCTGGAACCTTATTATGGACGGCACTATTTATCTTTGCTGTACCGATGGTGTCCGCGCGCTTCAGACCGACCAGTATTCGAAGAAAAATACGAACTACCAGATCCATCTCGAGTCCATAGTGACAGCAGATGAAGTAATCTATGAAAAGGACGGAAAGTATGTGATACCGCCCTCCTCCGGACGTATCTCCTTTAATATCGGCATCAGTAACTACACGCTGACAGATCCCCTGATCCACTACTATCTCAAGGGCGCCGAGGATGAAGGCATAACGTGCTACCAGAATGAGATCTTGCCGCTTGAGTACACCAACTTAAGTGCCGGCAAATACGAACTTCATGTAGAGGTCATCAACGAATCGAACGGCTATATCGAGAACGAAGGGATCTTCAAGATCGAAAAGAAGGCCATGATGCATGAGACCCTCTACTTCCGCATCTATCTTCTGTTCGTGCTCGCACTTTTCATGTTCTATATCGCCTGGCTCTTCCTGACGATCAACAGACGTGCGAAGAAGATCCGGGGCCTTCAGATGGAGATGTCCACTGACCCGATGACCGGACTTTATAACAAGGCCGCCTCGGAGAAGGTCCTGACGAAGATCTGCAGCGACGAAAGCGGTATCCTCATGATGATCGACCTTGACAGCTTCAAGCTCGTTAACGACCTCTACGGCCACGATATGGGAGATAAGATCCTGATCCGTTTCGCCGAACTCATCACAGAGGCGGTCGGCGAAGGCAATATGGGCGGCCGTCTCGGCGGCGATGAATTCATCGGATTCATCAAGAATACATCAAGTGAAGAAGACGTCGAACGCATCACGAAGTTCCTCAATAGAGAGATCGTCAAGTCTGCCAAGGAATTCATGGGCGACGATATGAATATTCCTCTGGGCGCTTCTGTCGGAGCAGTCCGCATCCCTGCCGAAGGACGTGACTTCAGTAAGCTTTTCCGGTATGCGGACAAAGCCCTGTACATCGTCAAGCAGAACGGAAAGCACGGTTATTCCTTCTTCCAGAAAAGAGGCGATACCGGCGATCAGGAGGCCGCCAATTCGGAGAAGAACAACCTTACACAGATTAAGAAGATCATCGGCGAAAGAAACGAAGGCAAGGGCGCTTTCTCCGTAAACTTCGACAAGCTCCAGGTCATCTATAAGTTCTTAAACCGGAACAACAAAGTCACGGGAAATCTGAGCAGCATCGTAAAGTTTACCCTGGAAACGGAAGATGGGTCCGAAGTTTCAGATGAGATCAAAGATGCATTTGAAGACATGCTGATCACCAACCTCAAAAAGAACGACATCGTCAACCGCTACGCGGGCTGCTTCTTCACGATCTTCACCGACTGCGATCCGAAAAACTACGAAGCGATCATAAACCGCCTCAAAGAGAAGTGGAATGAAGAAGAAGGCCATTCGAAATATCACGTAAAAGCGGAAGTCGAAGGACTCGAATAATTAATTCTCCTCAAGATCCTTAAGCCACAGCGATACCGTCGCATCACTCGGCATACGCCAGTCGCCTCGCGGAGACAGCGTTACGGAACCGACCTTCGGGCCGTCCGGAAGGCACGATCTCTTAAACTGCTGGGTGAAGAAACGACGGAAGAACTTTCCGGCCGCCTCAACAACATCTTCCTTCGGGAGTTCCGGATAGGCATGCATCGCATAGGCCGCAGATCTTGAAGGCTCAAAGCCGTAACGAAGCGTGTAATAGAGGAAGAAATCATTGAGATCGTATTTTCCGATCTTCTCTTCTGTCTTCTGTGCGATCGTGCCATTCTCACTCGGCGTCAGCTCCGGTGTGATCGGTGTATCGCAGATCGAGAAGATCACTTCCTTTAATTCCTCATTTCCGCAGATCATGGCATAGGACTTGCAGATGTACTGCACCAGCGTCTTCGGGATCGATGTATTGACCGCATACATGGACATATGGTCGCCGTTATAGGTGCACCAGCCGAGCGCAAGCTCCGACAGGTCGCCGGTACCGACCACGAGTCCGTTATTCATATTGGCGGAATCCATCAGGATATAGGTGCGCATTCTCGCCTGAGCATTCTCATAGGTGACATCGCCTTCCCCCTGATAGGTCTGTTCATGACCGAGCTGCGCAAGATGGAGCTTCACCCCCTCACCGATCGCCACTTCGTGCGACTCGTCGGAAAGGATATTCATAAGCTTCCAGGCATTGCTCAGGGTATGCTCTGTCGTATTTCCCTCACTCGGAAGCGTATAGCAGATGATGCGGATATCCGGGACGATCTTTCTTGCTTCGGCACATACCAGAAGCGCCAGCGTCGAATCGAGGCCTCCGGAGATACCGAGCACGAGATTCTTGATACCGGTTGCACGCACACGTGTCGCAAGTCCGTTAGCCTGGATCTGAAGGATCCTTCTGCAGCGGGCATCTCTTGCCGCTTCCCCGGCCGGAACAAACGGATTTCGAGCCATCGGATATTCGTACTTTTTCATGATGGCGGCCATTTTGGAGATGTCGGCTTCATCTGATCCTGCCGCCTGCATACGTACGGAGACTCTCCGGTAATTCAAGGAGAAATCGTTATCAAATGTATTCTGTCTTCTTCTATCATGCATGATCGGACCGAGATCGATCAGTTTCTTTTCGACATGCGGGTACTCCGGGAAGATCGCTTCACCGAGGATACTACCGTTCTGTGCAATGATCGTATGACCGGAGAATACCAGATCCGTGCTGCTTTCACATGTGCCGGAAGACACATAGAGGTATGCACAGTAGCAGGCACCGCTCTGCTGGGAAACGAGCTGTTTTCTATACTCCTGCTTGCCGATCAGTTCGTCGGATGCCGAAAGGTTTACGATAATGTTCGCACCGGCAAGTGCCGCATGCGTACTCGGCTTATCGGGGATCCAGAGATCCTCACAGACTTCGGCACTTAAGACCGCGCCGGTCTTCGGATCTTCGGCCAGAATATCGATGCCGAACGGAACCTCATATCCGTCCAGAGAGACCGTCTTGCCTTTCAGTTTTTTCCCGGAAGCGAACCAGCGGCACTCGTAGAACTCCGAATAATTCGGGATATAGGATTTCGGGATCAGTGCTTTTACCGAGCCTTCGGAAAGGATCGCGGCACAGTTATAAAGGTTATTCTCATAAGCAAAAGGAAGTCCGACGACAGCGGTAACGCCTGTTCCTTCCGTAGCGCCTGCAATCGCAAGAAGCGCTTTTTCAGACTCATTGATCAGAAGGTCGCTTTCGAAAAGGTCTGCGCACGTATAACCCGTAATGGACAGTTCCGGGAAAACGATCACACCGCAGTCAGTCTGAGACTTTATCACGGAGATGATCTCATCGGTGTTATAGTTTACGTCTCCGACCTTGATCGGCGGGACAGCGGCTGCTACAGCAATAAGATGATTCTTCATAGATCTGACTCTCCTTTATGGCTTGTCGTGCATATTATACTCCGACTTTAGGATCGAGAAAAACATTCGGTCTTCATATCCGCCGTTTCGGAAGAAATAATCACGCAGAGTGCCTTCGTGCGTAAAGCCGCACTTATCGATGACTCTTTTCGAAGAGACGTTGGATGGACGGCAGCAGATCTGCACTTTATGGAATCCGATCTTCTCAAAGCCGTAGGCGATCACGGCGCGGGTCGCCTCGGTCGCATAGCCTTTGCCCTGGAAAGCCCTTCCTATACAGTATTCGATCTCTCCGAAAAGGTTGTTTTTATCTACGAGGAAATACGAAGCCTGACCGATGCATTCGCCTGAGGATTTTTCAATGACTTCCCAGCGAAAAGCACTTCCCGCCTCGGTCTGCCCGATATATTTGTCGATCAGTTCTTCCACCTGCGGGATCGATGTGTATGTCGGTTCTCCGTACATACTTTGCACCTGCTCATCGGATAAAAAGTTGCGGAACATGGATGCTGCATCCTCTTTTCGGAAAGAGCGGAGGAGCAGTCGTCCGGTATCGATCTCCTGCGCGCCGCAAAGAAGGATCCCGGGCATTTCCTGAATCATCCCGAGTTCATCAAGGATCTCCTTATTTCTGTCCAGAAGGTCATAGACCGCATCTTCCGAAAGCACACCGCGCTTAAGATCTTTCGGGAGCTTCCCCTCTTCGTCCAGCGCGAGATCTTCCCGCCAGAAAGGTCCCGTGTAATACTTCTCGAGCTTTTCTATTTCCGGCTGAAAAGATCTGATCTCCTCTTCTGTTCCGCCCGAAAGAAGATTCGCTCCCTCATCGAGGATCGCTTCCATCTCCTTTATCCGGATGATATTCTTTTCGATATTTTGAGCACTCATATTCTGTCCGGTCCTGATAGTGTTATTTAGCAACATTTTAATTCAGAAGGAGGCGAAATAAAAGCACCGCGCAATATACTCGGTGCTTTGGGATCAAGACACAAAAGGACGGCAGAGCAGTCGCGTCCTCATTGGTGTAGGGTCGTAAGGATCTCTACGGTTTTTCTGCTCTGCCGTACTTTGCAAATTAAGAAGGTTACCCTTTATGCGCTTATATCTTCGACACGCACGTTCTTGATATGGATCGTCGCCGTATCGCCGTGCTTGCCCATGTTGTACTCGAGACGTCCGTTGTTATCGTCCTTCTCGGTCATATCGAATTCGAATTCGAATGTCTTCCACTCGGTCGTCAGATCGATGGAGGTATCCGGGAAATAACGGATCCAGCCGGCATTCGGTGCGGATACACAGACGATGCACTTTCGATCTTCATCCGCGCGGATGTCGAAGGTGATCTTATACTTATGTCCCTTTCTCATCGGCAGATCCGGATGTACGAGCTGTACGGAATACTCTTCGGTACCGCAGTTGGTGGAAGTGATCACCATCTCGCCGTCCTTGATCTCCGCGGCGCCTTCACCGCCATTGAAAAGAAGAAACTTCCAGTCGATATCGTCGGTCAGATCCTCCTGCTCGGAGAAGTTGCCGTTACGGATGAAGTTTCCATCCGGGAGTGCCTCACGGAAAGGCTTTTCCGGCTTTGTGACATTCATGTCGTAGGAAGGCTTCTGATACACACGCACATAGTCGATCTCAAACTCCGCCTTCGAAAAATCGGTCGTTGCATCCGGATTTCCCGGCCAGTTACCGCCGACAGCGAGATTCATCTGTACGAAGAACGGCTGGTTGAAAGGTGCCGGATACGGCTTGTCGTCTTCGCCTTCGACCGCGGTGAACCAGTCATTTACGGTAAGTACCAGTTCATTATCGGTGTAAAAGCGCATCTCGCCCGGCTCCCACTCGACAGAATATTCATGGAACTTCGCAGAGAAACTGTCCGCGCCCTTCTTCTCGATCGTGCCCTGCTGCTCGGCATGCGGTTCACCATAGTGGATCGTCGAATAGGAAATCGTCGTATCGTTTCCGAGAGACTCCATAATGTCGATCTCACCGCACTTCGGCCACTGTCCGTAAAAAGACTCGTCCTTCGGCATCATCCAGATAGCCGGCCAAAGTCCCTGTCCTTCCGGAACTTTTGCAGAGACTACGACTTTTCCATACTGGAAATCGGTCTTGTTCTGTCCGGTTACTTTTCCGGAAGTATAGTAATCCTTACCGTCCTTTTCGGTCTTAATGGCCTTTAAGATCAGCTTGCCGTCACGTACGAAGACGTTGTCGGTCGAAGTCGTATACTCCTGCAGTTCATTGTTCGTCCAGCCCGGCTCATGCGGCTCGTAGTTCCACTTGCTCTCGTCCATCTTGTCGCCGGAAAACTCATCGTTCCAAAGAAGCTTATAACCCTCGATCTCCGGAGCCGCCGCTTTTGTCTCTTCCGTCGTCTCTGTTGCCGAAGATGCCGACGTCTGCGTCGTCTCTTTCTTGCCACAGGCTGTCAGGGAAAGAAGAAGGCTGACCGCCAGGATGAAACTCAGGATCTTCTTATTCTTCATATTGTCCTCCTAAATCATTCTCGAAATAGATTTATGCTGAATTCAAAATATCAATTATCGGCGTCTCATTATTGCCTTATCATATCTTTTTTTATGTTTTCATGCTATAATACCGATGGAAAAGATCCGCGCGTTCGCTTTTTTTTGATTTCCCTTCGGATCGCGCGGAGGATCATGGAGAAGAAATATGCCTTCGACAAAAAAGAAAATATCCTATCAGGAGTTCCTGCATAGAGAATATGAGCTCCTGCACGCCCCTTTAGCCCCCGAGATGGACTTTTATGAGACTATCCGCTCCGGCGACATCAAGAAGACCAGATCTCTTCTTACCGAGCCTTTTCACGAGAAAAAAGGACTGGGGATCCTCTCTTCCAATCCTCTTTCGAATCTGAAATACCATCTGACCATCACGATCGCACTTGTCGCCCGCTTCTGCATCGCCGGCGGCTTAAGTGTGGCCGAAGCCTACAGTTTAAGTGACTACTATATCCGCCTTACGGACGAAGCGGCGACGAAAGAAGAGATCTCCGAGATCCACGACGATATGTGTTTAAACTATGCCCTTCGCATGCAGAGCATCCGTAACAGCACCATCTCTTCGAGATCTGTTACGATCTGCATCAATTACATCTACGAGCATCTGCACACGAGGATCACGCTCCCGACGCTGGCCTCGGTCACGAATCTGTCCGCACCGTATCTGTCGCGTCTTTTCAAGAAGGAAACGGGATATTCCATAAGCGAATATATCCAGGCAAAAAAACTCGAGACGGCGAAGTCGATGCTTACGTCCTCGGACTATTCGATCGCCGAGATCTCCGCATCGCTCGCCTTCCCGAGCCAAAGTTACTTTACGAATCTACTGAAGAAGGACTGCGGCCTGACCCCGAAGCAGTACCGGGACCGCCCGGCCGGCCATTCATTCCTTCTCTAAATTTTCCCTTTGAAGTAATCCACTGCCGCAAGGTTATATAGATACAGTGCGATTCCGAGCTGACGGCGCTCAGGAGATCCATTCTTCATCGAAGTCAGTGCGTAGGACAGCGCACTCGCTCTGACCGTATATGTTTCATCAGGTGCATCGTTCCTAGTGATGATAAACGTGTGCGGAAGATGAAGCTCCGCTGCCGCGATATTCGGCACATCCAGTGCATAGACATTCTCACTTATCCATATAGGTGTATAATCGTCCTCATCGTCCACTTTGAACGAGAAATTCGAGACGTCGTCGTTGAGATACACCGTGATACGGAGCGTATTGTCAGACTCGAAGAAGTCACGGATCGTCATTTGGTCGATACCGGAAGGTCTGGCCCCGTCGGTCACGACCGCATATCCGGAAAGCTCCGACTCAGGCACCTCCCGCTGTGTGTATCCGTCCAAAGGTGTCCAGGAACCGATGTTCCCGCCGAAATAGGTACATGCCGCGCGGCCGTATTCATAAAGCGCAATCGCCAGTTCGTCCATTGCCGGATAAGCCGGATTATTGTGCATGTTTTCCGCATACTGTTTTACAGAATAAGGGAATCCGTTTTCTGTAAAGCTGGTTCCGTCGCGAGCTACCAGAGACTGTTTCTCCCCTGCGCCGTTATAGACATTCATAACGATCTCATCTCCGAATTCCGGAGCCGGAACCGGAAGATAGAAGTAAGTCATATACATACCTTCGACATTTTTCGTTTCCACATCACTGATCTTCTGCTTCGTCACTTTTCCATTTCTTGTAAATGTGACATATGCCTCCTGATCCTCTCTCATCGTCTGCGAGAAACACATCGTATATCTTAACTGGACCTTTCCTTCAAAGAAGACATTGGCAGATACGATCATCGCCGGATACGAATATCCGCATACAGTACAGACGCCGTCCGAGCCCCATTTATGCTCCTGCTCTTCCGAGGTCTTATGGCAGACCGGACAGGTCATCGTATGCCCGGTTTCCGTCATCACGTAGGAGATATTGTGATGTCTGCAGCGCATGATACGTGCGCCGTTACAGTTGAAAATATCCTCTATATTCATTGTCGGATTATAATTCGTGATGTGGTTTTCATCGACATAATCGAAGAAGAAGATGAGGGCATCATCAAAGGCATAGACCAGATCTCCCGCAGTAAGCTCCGATGGCATAGATTCCGATGCTCCGAAGATAAAAGGAGATCCGTTTCCCACAGAGATCGCTTCGACCGTAGAGGTTCTTGTTACAACTGTATCTCCAAGCTCCGAGTCAAAGCGCGTCTTTTCCATGACATATACACGTGGTTTGCCCGGATATGTGAACGAGGCCTCATTTCCATCTCCAATGCCGGCACCCTTGCCATTGGCCACCGCCGTGACGTCAGCCCCTCTGATAAATGCGAAAGTTACGCAGCCGCAATAACCGCCGCCGATTCCGGCACCGTCACCGTTTCCTGTGGCTTTCACCTTACCGCCGAAGCATATAAATCTGCCCGAATCAGAAAAACGTCCGCCGCCGATTCCTGCGGCATCCGTTCCGCCTGTGACATCCACATTTCCATCGTACACATAAATGGCCGCGTCCGGTCCGGGCGGGGTCGGGTCTTCACCAAGAATTAAATCGAACTCGCCACCGGCGTTCCACTCCACCTGTTCAAAAGCTTCTCTGGAATCAAAACATCCGGATCCGATGCCGGCAGCTCCGTAACCGGATCTACTGTAGACATTTCCTCCGGCGATCGTGATACGGCCGTTCATTTCATTCGGATCTGCACCCAGAGCTGAATATCCTTCCAGACCTTCCGCGTTGGTAAAACAGTTCAGTATTCCCGCTCCTGACGTGGATGTATAGATCGTCAGATAACTGCCATAGGGAACATGCACGCCGCTTAAAGCATGGAGCGTTTTCTGGGGACCCAGGATCAGTTTGACATACCCGTTGACTTCGATTCTATCCGAAACGGTGATCGTCGAACCCAGATAATATGTTCCTTCATCCCATTGAGTGGTATTTGCGGATAAAGTTGTATAACTTGTTGTATTTACTTCATTACCATTTTCATCCCGATAATAGATCCTCGTTGCTGCTGACACAGAAGCAGGAACTACGGAAATCAACATGGCCACACTTATAATGATCGAGAGTATATGTGAAAACCTCTTCTTCCCCATTTTCAAACCTCCTCTTCACCGCTTTTTCGCGGCTTATACGATCCAGAAGATCAGATCGGATCTTCTTCTCCGGGATATCTCGGGTCACTGCAGACAACGATGTCATCGGTTTCAAATTCGATCACTTCGATCTCCAGTTTTTCATAGTTCTGGTTCATAAAAATACCTCACTTAACCAACCCACAAAGCGTGTCAAAAACACTCATCTTTTTCTCCATTATATGAGGAAAAACCTATAGAGTCCACATTTTTCTAAAAGATAATTTAATCGTCTGCGACAAGTTCCGATAATGCCTTATAAAAATCCGGGCAGTCCTTTTCCAGACGGATCGGGCGCCCCTCCATATTCAGGAAGCAATGCTCGGATTTTGCTTCGCAGACCACTTTCCCTGAAGTGTTTTTCATCTCATAGCCGAGAGTCAGACGTACGCCCTTGACCGAAAGGATCTTCACTTCGACAGACACTTCCTCCGGAAAAGTTGTGGTGCCCTTATAGTGCACTTCCAAAGAGACGACCGGGGATGCGACGCCGCTTTCTTCGAGTTTGTCGAAATCCCATCCGATCTTACTTAGAAAATCGACTCTCGCTTCTTCCATCCATCTGACGTAATTACTGTGATGAGTGATGCTCATCTTATCTGTCTCGTAGTACTGCACCTTGTGCACATAGGGCTGAGGTTTATTCATAGGACATACCATCCGATCGTTTGTTATCTATGTAAGTATACAGGAAAAAACAGAAGAGGGGTATCCACTCAAGCGACGAGTTTAAGTAAGCAAACTGTCCGAGTCGCAAGAGCGATACCCCTCTCCATTTTTTAGTTTTTTAATTCGAATCAGCCGATCGGCTCAAAGTCCGCCGCACCGTGCTTACAGAGCGGGCAGACGATGTCATCCGGCAGCTCATCGCCTTCATAGACATATCCGCAGACCTTGCAGACGAAGCCCTTCTTTCCTTCCGTCTCCGGCTTCGGCTTAACGTTCTTCTGGTAGTAGGTGTACGTCATGGTCTCCTTGTCCGTAAGGACTCGGGACTCGGTGACGGAGCAGATGAACATGCCGTGCGTATCCAGATCGATATAATCTTCGACCTTCAATGACATGAAGGAATTGATGTACTTCGGCAGGAAGATAAGACCATTATCGGAACGGAGAATATTCTCACAGTTTGCGAACTTATCGACATTTCTTCCGCTCTGGAAACCGAAGTTCTCGAATACCTTGAACGGTGCTTCAACAGACAGGCAGTTGACGTTCATAACGCCCGTCTGCTTGATGACGTGGTGCGAATAGTTCTGCTTGTTGATCGTGACCGCGATGCGGTTCGGTGTATTCGTCACCTGCGTTACGGTATTGACGATGAGACCGTTATCTTTCTTTCCATCGTTGGAAGTAACAACATAAAGACCGTACCCGATATTAAAGAGCGCCGTCAAATCGTTCTTGTTCGCGGTGTCATCCTTCTGCGCGAGGTAATCCTGGCACAGTTCTTTGGCCAGAGCATCGACCTGTGCCTTCGATTCATCGTTTAGGGCCGACATGATCTTTACGTTGTTCTCGGTATAGGTGATGTTCTTGCTCTTTTCGAGCATCGCCTTCATGGTGCGGATCGCCTGTGGCGCCCAGGAACCGTTCTCGATCATGGCGATGGTCTTATTCTGGAACTGTCTTTCCGTGAGGTGATGGATGAATTCTCTCATGAACGGGAATACATCTGCGTTATATGTTGTGGTCGCCAGAACGATACGTCCGTAGCGGAAAGCATCCTCGACACACTCGGCCATATCCTCTCTGGCGAGGTCATTGACGACGACCTTCGGGCAGCCGTTCTCCTTAAGTTTGTTGGCAAGAAGCTCGACCGCCGCCTTTGTGTGGCCATAGACGGAAGTATAGAAGATCGCGATGCCGTCTGTCTCGACACCGTAGGAAGACCAGATGTCATAAAGTTTCAGATATTCGGAAAGATCTCCGGTAAGAACCGGTCCGTGTAGCGGGCAGATCGTCTTGATCTCAAGATTTGCCGCCTTCTTTAAGACCGCCTGCACCTGCGCGCCGTATTTTCCGACGATGCCGATATAGTAGCGGCGGGCCTCACATGCCCAGTCCTCTTCCACATCGAGCGCGCCGAACTTTCCGAATCCGTCCGCACTGAAAAGCACTTTATCGAAAGTATCGTATGTCATGAGAACTTCCGGCCAGTGCACCATCGGTGCCGCGACGAATTTCAGCACGTGCTTTCCGAGCGGAAGCTCGTCGCCTTCCCCGACCACGATCCTTCTATCTTCGAACTCCGTTCCGAAGAAATTCTTCATCATGGTGAACGCTTTCTGGGAAGATACGATCTCGGCATTCGGATAGTTCTTCATGAAGTTCACGATATTGGCGGAGTGGTCCGGCTCCATGTGCTGTACAACGAGATAATCCGGAGCCTTGCCTTCAAGTGCTTTTTCCAGATTATCGAGCCACTCATGCGTGAAATTCTTATCGACCGTATCCATGACCGCGACCTTATAATCCGAGATCACATAGGAGTTATATGCCATACCGTTCGGCACCACATACTGTCCCTCGAAAAGATCGATCTTGTGGTCGTTTACGCCTACATACTTGATATCGTTACTTATAAACATAGTATTTTCCTCATCCTTTTGATATCATATTTGATTATTTCGCGATTCCGTTTCGCCCGCATTCCTTCTTAATCTTTATCCGGCGTGTCCTTCTTCTTTTCCCGTGTCTTCTTCACGATCACGATGACTACGACCGTGATCACGATCAGGATCGCGATCCAGATAAAGATGCACAGTCCCAGCGGACACGGACAGAATCCGCAAAGCCAGCATTTCTTCTCTTCCTTCTTCTCCTCGGTCTTCTTCGGCGCCTTCGTCGGTGTCGGAGTGTCATCCGGCTCCGGTGTCGGCGTCGGATCTTTCTTGTCCTCGATCTTCTTGGTCTGGAAGGTCAGCACTTCCGAATACTCGGAGGAAATATCGTCCAGTTCCGGCTGGCTGCACAAGTAGCGGCAGCGGATCTCCACCTCTGCTCCGTCCGGGATCGTCTGATCTTCTTTCACCAGATGGACAAGGGCGCACTTCATCTCTCCCGGTTTTACGTCACTGTCCGTATTGCTCATCAGGATCCATTCTTCATCCCCCTTCAGGCGGGCTTCCGTATCGATCCAGAAAGCACCTCCGGCGGCACTGACTTTCGTGCTGATCGTAGCGACCTCATCCGGTACTTCGAGGGTGAACGCCAGGACCGGCTGTCCGTTGAAATCCTCATCGGTCATCCGGAGATCGACGATCTTCGGAGCCGGAATATCCGAAGCGGTGATAGCTTCCTCTTTCTGCGCATCCTTACCATAGGCACACATATCCGACCAGTCGGAAAAGTAGTACTTCGTGACACCTGTCCCGGAATCATATGTCACGACCACCCAGCGTGCCCGAAAATATGCCGTATGCTCATTGAAATCGATATACAGGGCTTCTTCCTCTTCAGAATAAGTATACTGTTCCGGCTTCAGCTGATCCTTCACGCCCGGCGTCTTCGTATCCGGATTTCCGTTCCAGCGTTGATCATTGGGCACGCCTCTCATGATCCAGTATTCCTGAACCGTCTCTGTCGCATTTCCAAGTCCCCAGTCAACCATATCCCAGTCACTGACGCGGTAATTCCCATCCGTATCATAACCGAAACCATGCGTCTCATCTGCATCCCAGAACGCCGGATCGTAGTGCCATCCGCTGACCGGATCCTCTACATCATCGATCGCCCAGTCGACCTGTATCTGGGTATAGATATCGTCAAAGTCATACTGGGAGAATATCTCGTCTGCCTTTTCGTCCTGACGTGCCTGTTCCAGCCGCTGATAGAAAGCCGCCATCTCATTATCCTGGCTTACGGCAAATGCCATCGTCGTCGGCGAATCATTTCCTTCCAGCCAGGAAACCGACACGTCCTTCGGTGCCTGGAGTGTAAAAGGAAGCTTCGCTTCATCCGCCCAAACCGCGATAGCCATTGACGGCAGAAGCATCATGCCTGCGACTAAACCTGTTAGAAATCTCTTCATATGACCACCCTCCAATCCTGCCCGGGAAGTTCCTCTTCGGTGCGGAATCTTCCCTTCTTTTTCATCGTCTAAGACGCCCCCGAAATACTCTTTCAGTATAGCATGTCAGAAGCCTCGAATCAAAAAGCTTCGCCGTCGCCAATTCGTCGCAGTTTTTGACATTTCAGCGACGTTTCTGCGATGGCAGCACGCCGCCGAAAAAAATTACGTGTGGAATCTCCATTTTTGAGAATCCACACGCAATTTCAGGCTTTTTGCCTTAAGAAACTTACTTGAAGTATCTGTCCAGAAGGCCCTTCAGGGCTTTACCATGACGGGCTTCATCACGGGCCATCTCATGCACGGTGTCGTGGATCGCGTCGAGGTTATTCTTCTTCGCGCAGGTCGCCAGCTCCGTCTTACCGGCTGTCGCACCGAACTCACAGTCTACACGCCACTTGAGGTTCTCCTTGGTGGATGCCTTCATGTTTGCTTCCAGGTCAGATCCTAAAAGCTCAGCAAACTTCGCTGCATGCTCTGCCTCTTCAAATGCAGCCTTCTCCCAGTAAAGTCCGATCTCCGGATAGCCCTCGCGGTAAGCGATACGAGCCATGCAGAGGTACATGCCGACCTCGGAGCACTCACCGGTGAAGTTTGCTTTCAGCTGGTCGAAGATGTACTTCTTATCCTCCTCGGAAATATCAGGATTATTCTTCACGGTCTCTGCATATACACCGAACTTATGCTCAGCCGCGAGACCCATGTCCTCTTCCATTTTCTTAAAAGCCGCTTTCTTGGCTTTGCAGACCGGGCACTCATCCGGTGCGTCAGGTCCTTCATACACATAACCACATACTGAACATACAAACTTAGTCATAATTGCAACTCCTTGTCTTAGATAGATTTTTAAAAAGAACCGGCACCCTTACGCGCCCTGCTCTTCCTCCACTTTCATGCACTCCGGGCAAAGTCCGTCGAACTGAAGCGAGTATCCCAGGATCTTATATCCGGAAGTATCCGAGAGCATACCGGCAAGTTCTTCCACCGGCATCGCGACATCCGCGACTTTTCCGCACACGCTGCAATGCACGTGATAATGCGGGAACGTCTGGTGATCGAAATGGTCGGCTCCGTTGTTGATGCGGATTCGGAGAGCCTCACCGGAATCGGCGAGTTTGTTTAGGATGCGGTACACCGTGGCACGGGAGATCGACGGATAACTGCTCTGCACTTCCGCCACTACCTCATCCGCGGTCGGGTGATTACACATCGAGATCAAGGTCTCATGTACGATCCTTTTCTGAAGCGTATTCCTCTCCTGCATCTACTAACTCCTTTGCTGATACTGCCATGAAGATCTTAAGAAAACCACTTTGGGAACTACATTTTCTGTCCAAGTGCTTTTACATTATTGATATTACATCCTAATAAGGATTTTGTCAACATATTTCTCTAACATTTCTGATATTTCCTAAACACGCATGAATAGACTATAATCTGAATATAGTATGTTTCTTGGGAGAGAGATTTTATGCATCGGAACAATCGACTCATCAGCCTTCTTCTTTCAGTTTCGATCCTGCTAAGTTCAAGCTTTTCCGGCTGCAGTTTAATTGCGAAGATCACGGAGACCGAAAAGCAGGAGATTCCGACACTTCCGCCTGCGACGACGCGTGCCACTTCCACGCCGACGCCTTCTCCGACGCCGACCCCGGACCCGGATGTAGAAGCCAAAGCAGAAGCACTCGAGACCGCTGGAAAATACGGGATCCCGGAGGAATCCCTCCGCGGCAAATATGATCTTTTCCGCCGCTACTCCAATGCGATCGACACCAATGGCCGTCTCGGAGATTATGTACCATATATGTATAACCTTTTCCCGGTCATTGCCGATCACTTAAAGCCCGAAAACGAATCTTACTTTCTCGCGAAAGTGAACAGCCTTCGCATCACGCTCGGTGTCATAAGCGAAAAGCATTCCGGAGAATATTCCTCTTCCACAAATGTCGTGATGATGAACAGGACCTATCTGACAGCCGAGAATATTCCTATCGAAAGCACGATCATGCACGAACTGATGCATTTTGTGGATTCGCATATTGACGGTCCTCTCGAGAAAGCATCTTTTACCAAGGAAAACGTCTATCCGATCCACGATATCCCTGCATCGGACAATTCCATCATTGAACACTCTGACGAAGCGGCCTTCTTCATGGAAGCAGGCGCGGAGCTTTATACCGCGAAATACTTCATGCACTACACCTGGTCTTACAGGAGCGCGGTACAGTTCCTGACGGGAATGGAATACATCTTCGGAAGCGACCTCATCGATGAAGCTTTCTTCTGTCACGATTCCGCCTGGTTCCTCGCCGACCTTCTGCAGAAGAACGGTTTTTCGATCCAGGAGATCTGGTCCTTCTACACCACCATGGACTGCATGACCTATAAGCGTCTTCCGTCTGAAGAAGTACTTCGTCCGGAAGATGTTCTGATCCGTCTTTACGAAAAGAACATGCCAGGTGATTATAAAACCGATAAGATCTTCTGTCATATCCTTCGCTGCATAAACAGTAAAGACTTTGATTTCGGCCATTTCCCGTCTGCAAACGAAGAATTCCTCTCCTCTCTCATGTTTTCAGATGAGGAAGCAAAGAACTGGACTTTCGCGATATTCGACCAGATCGAACAATTCAAGTATTTTCAGATCAACGGTGTTCCGATCGCCGGAATCTTCCTCAATGGCAAGTACAGGCTTTCAGGACAGATCCGTCTCTTAGACGACAGCGGGGAACCCTACGGGCCCAGTGAAGCTGCGCTCTTCGACTACGATTTCGAGACCGGAACGGTAAACAGCTTCGAGCTGTATCTGACACCTCTGAACGAGATCAAAAGACCCGAGATCAAGTAAACATCCAAAGGAGTTTTTCATGCTTTCCAAAACATACCCCCAGCACGACATCAATCTGGTCTTTGATGAGATCTCCCGCGTCCTCTCTTCCGGAAATGTGGCCGACAATGCCATGGAGGAGTTGAGTTTTCAAAACCGTCTGTTCGCCGCACTTCCTGTGGAAGCCGTGGAGTACGGAATGCAGTTCCTGCACGGAAAAAGAGACCTCCCGAAAGCATGCGATGAGATCCTCCCGCTTTATATGCGTTTTCTGAATCTGGTGAAATATACGGAGCTTATCGAGGCAATGGAAAACATCCCGAAAAATCCGACACCGGAAGAACTGACGAGCCGTATCCGGATGCACGGAGAACTCGGAAAGATCGAAGAATCTTTCTGTACGCCGCTTCTCGGATTTGCCTATAACAAAGATCTTCCGGAAGGGAAAATCGATCCGGAGAAGATCGAGCCCAATGGACCGGAGGATTCCGACGGATCTTCCAATCTGCATCTGATGAACAGCCTTGCGCCTGTTTTCGTCTGCGAGGATCCTTACCTCACTTCCGCCTTTTACGAAGACCATCTGGGATTCCACGCCGCCCATCTCGACGACGAATCCATGCCGCATATCCGTATCTCCCGGGATAACATCGAGATCAATCTGGTAAAGGGCTCACCGGTTTCCACCGGCGCCCCGTACGATCTATATATCTACGTTTCCGAGCCCATGATGCTTCAGATGGAACTTCAAAGCAGCGGAGTAAAACTTATAAAGACGCTGGAAGAATCAGACGCGATTTCTCATATGAACCGCGAATTCATCTTTGAAGATATCGACAAAAGACATATCTGCGTCTCCCAAAGGGACATCAGCCAATAATATCTTCTTCTCCCTCGTAGTGATGCTCGGAAGGCGTAACCGTCGGTGTAGGTGTCGAAGATGAGGTCTCTGATGTTTCGGAAGAAGTCTCTTTCGTCGGTTCCGGCGTCGGGGTATTCGTCACTTCCGAAGTTTCCTTCGTCGTTTCTTCCGGTGCCGAAGAATCCTTCGTTGTATCTTTAGTTTCCGCCGTCGTTTCCGTCTGCTCTGTGCTTTCCGAAGTCACCGTAGTTTCCGGATCGCGCCCGGTCTCTTTTTCCGATGAACTCTCTTTTCCTGTCGTCTCCGAAGTATCGGAAGACTCATCTTTTTTAGTGGTCGACTCCTTTTTCGAAGCAGTCGGTTTCTCTTCTTCGGAAGACGATTCGACCTCCGACGAAGTTTCTTCTATCGAAGAAGTGACGGACGAAGAAGATCCTTCCGTAACGGAAGGATCCTCGGTTTCTTTTTTCGAACAGCCGTCACATCCGCTCAGCATGATCGCCAGGGAAAGTACAGCCACACACAATGTTTGACGTTTCATGTATCGCTCCAAATCACAAAGGAAAGAATCAGCCGATCCGTTAATCGTTTAATTCATCCTCTTCGCCGCCATAGCCATGACTGGAAAGATCGCTCGTCACGATCACATCTTCGGTCTCAAATGCGATGATCTCGATCTTTATTGGTTCATATAATTCGTTCATATCTGGTCTCCTTCACTCATTTCCAAATCATAAGATGCTTTCTTGCCTCAGATCTGCCCATTGCCATGGAAGTAGTCATAGGCAGCCGCATAATAGCAGAAGAAAGCAATTCCCAGATGCTGTCTGTCCACATTGGAACTCTTAGTTGATGTCAGCGCATAAGTCATCGGGCTGGCCGTGATCGTATATGTCTTGTCACCATATGAAATCGTAAAGTCGTATGCCTTACCGAGCATCGGAGCCGGGATATTCTCTACCTCGACAGAAACTTTCCTGCTGCCATAAAGAAGATTGGCATTGACATCATTACTCGGATCATCATGATCTGTCACAATAATCTCATAGTCGGAAACAGGAACGCTTCCATCCGTATAGAACGTGATGCTCAGAGTGTTGTCGGACTCGAAATAGGCCTTGATCGTTGTCTTTTCAATACCATCCGGACACTCCCCGTCTTTCACATACTTAAACTCCTCGAGTCGAGTCGGAATCGAGGCAGGGAAAAGGCTTTCATCAAAAACAAATGTCTTTCCGCTGTCATAGCCGAAATAGTTCTGGGAAGCGACACCGTACCAGTACAGTGCCTTTGCCAGAGTAGCCATATTCTGATCTTCAGAGTTCTGCTTATTCTCGGCATATGTCATGACGGAATATGTAAAGCTGTCATTTTCCAGACGTTCTCCGGAAGAGGTAACGAGTTTCACCGTAGTTCCTGTTCCATCCACGACCCTGATCGTCACGTCATCCGCAAACTCAGGGATCGGTACCGGAAGGGAGATATAGTAATCACCATTCTTCTGGGAAACAAGGCTCGTATCATCCAGGTAGACATACGTCGTATCCCCGTGTTTTTCCACTTCCACACAGAGACCGGAATCAGAAAGAAGATCCGGAGAGAAGTTCATTCTGAACATCAGACGGATGCAGCCGTCAAAGTCAACATTACCGGACTTGATCGTCGCCTGATTCGCTTCCACCCACTGAGCAACCAGCGTCAGATCCGTATCGACCGTGATCTTCTCGCCTGCAGGCAGGATCTCATCGGAATCCCCGATCTTCCATCCGGCGAAGATCATGCCGGAAGGAGCTGTAAACCCACAATCCGGGAGAGTGTATTCTGTGCCACGCTCGATCGGATCCGGTTCATCCATTCCACCAGTACCGCCATTGCAGTCAAAGGAAAGATTCATCATGACTGCGATTTCAAAAGTAACATCAGAGGCCGGCATCCACATATTAATATATCGATTACTAGGATCGTATTCGTCCGTTACCAAAACCCACTGCGTAAAATCTTTTGTCTGACCATCTTCCGGATCGACATAGGTCGCACTCTTCACAACAATCTCACGGTCGATTGAGTCAAGGAAATAGTATAAATTTCCCGGCGCATCCCCAGCACTATAATCTATGTGAATTCCTTCATCTGAGGACATACTCCATTCAGAAGTTTCAAGTCCAATCACCGTAACCTTGTATCCTTGTCGTCCACAGATGCATATATGCGTTTGCGGATCAAAGGAATGGGCCTGTCCTGCTGACAAATCAGTACCTTTACAATAAGGACAGTACCTTTCCTTCATATGATAAGCGCCACGATCCGTGTAAGTAGTGCAGTCCGGATGATCACAAAGCTGAATCTTAACGATCTTTTCTTTGCAGGCCTCCATACGGTCATCTTCTAAAACCAAAGTGCCTTCCAGTCCGACTTTAACAGCAACAGGGTTCGAAATCGAGTTTACAGAAGGATAGCCTGTTTCAACACCTGCGCCATTTCCGAATGCCTGTCCCGCAAGGACTTGACCATCGATTTCCGACTCGCCTGCTATTGCAGTAATATCAAGCACTTCCATTTCATTCGCAGAAATCATAACAAAACCGGATGTTTCATCTAAGGTAACACCATATCCGGCACCGAAACATGCCGCACCCGGACCAGCGAAACCTGTCACTTTACTATTGTAAATGTTAACTGAAGCTAAGACACTTGCAGTATAATCTCCAGCAGCAAATCCATAAGCGGCACCACCTTGATCACCACCCTGCGCAAATACTTCGCATTCTCCGCCAAACTGCATCATGACGAACTGATAATATCCACCAACTCCAGGAGCAAGACCTTTTCCTGTGGCGTTGATCACACCGCCTTGAAAAAGCATATTGCCTGCCGAACTTTCTTTACCACCACCGATACCTGCGCCATCCTGGCCGCCGATCGCAGTTACCTCGCCACGATACACATTAATATATTCATAATAAGATCGGTTCCCTTTTCCAGCTCCAATGCCCGCACCATTTGCGCCGCCTTTGGAAGTGACAGTACCACCATAAAACATAATATCTCCCACCGGGCCGTCTGCTTTACCACCAATCCCCGCACAATCTGCTGCACCTTGTGCTATAAGCACGCCACCAGCAAAATAAAAGTCAGCGTTTCGCGAATCAAATCCAATTCCTGCATTATCGGATGAACTGGCAATGATCTTTCCACTGTCATCAGATTGCGTATAAACAGCGAGTTTTCCTGTCTTAACGATAATGCCTTCCGTCGCTTTCAAGGTAAATCCATCGCCAAGTATCAAACACACAGTAGCATCATTATCAGAAGCTTGGATCACTATGGGTTCGTCATATTCTACGTTGTCATCTAGGAAATAGAAGCCATCCGTCCAGGTAGTCGGCATCGTTTCACTTAACGATGTATAAGCTGTGCATTCCCTTTGCTTGGTATTATAATCCTCACTATCCCTGTAAATATATGTCACAGGCTGCTGCGGATCATCATCTGCCATAACCATTGCGCCCGCATTCCCCACAACGAGCATCACACTGATCAATACTGAAATAATACGTATTCTTTTCTTCTTCATACCATTCTGTCCTTTACTATAAAATGAAAACGCTGTTCGCGTGATCATACTGATACATACTATATTCCAAACTATATTTTAACACCGGCAGGCTATAAATACAAAAAACGTTTTGTGAACAATCATGGCAAAGGAAAACCGGCGGCCCAAACTCCCTTCTGGAGCGGAACCGCCGGTATTTGTCTGGTTTTCTATTAATTGGCGGAATCAGTACCGCCGAACGGATCTTCTACATAAGAAGGATTTTCAGGACTCTTCTGCCGAAGACGGCTCGTCATAGGTGTCACCGATCTTCCATGAAAAACCGTTCTCTCCATACATGGTATCGGACTTCGTATCGGCCTTGACCTCGGCAATAAATACATTGGCCTGGTCCTCATTGGCCTGGGAGCGAAGGACAAACTTGTATCCTTCTTTCGTCTCCTCGATCTCACTGTCAAATGCGACAAGCTTCATATCGTTGCTGTAAAGGTGATTATAGAATGCGATCGATGCATCGATATACGGCTTGGCTTTCACATAAAGATCGGATTTTCCGGTCTCGCCGGACGGCGATTGCTCAGCATCATCTGCTTTTTTCTCTGATTCTTCTGTCTTCACTGTTTCTGACGGTATCGGAGTCACTACTATTACGTCTTTTCCATCGGTGTCAGGACGATCCGGATTCTTCAATTTCGATTCGATGGATTCATCCTTGTCCTTCTTCGCTTGATCTGTTTTCTTACCAGACGTACATCCGGGTAAAGCCAGCATGAACATGACTAAGCTGATCACGATCGCCTTACTCATATACTCATTTCGTTTCATTACAATTCCTCCTTTTCGTTCGAAACTGTGCCTTTATGGTAACATTGGAAGTCCGCCCGAAATATAAACACACTGTCATCTAAGGCTATAAAACCATAAGCAAATCGTCACATAAAAGAGGATACAAAAAGGCGCTGTCTCAAAGCAATGAGACAGCTCCTCTTTTCGCTATTTAATTCTATCAGTCTTCTTTTAGTCGACCTTCGGAAGGTTAGCAGCATACTTTGCCAGTTCCTCATCCGTCGGGATGTAGTCATCCATCTGACCGTTATGGAACTTCTCGTAAGCTACGAGATCGAAGTAACCTGTACCGGTCAGACCGAATACGATGGTCTTCTCTTCACCGGTCTCTTTGCACTTCAGAGCTTCGTCGATCGCTACGCGGATCGCGTGAGAGCTCTCCGGTGCCGGGAGGATACCCTCGACACGTGCAAACATTTCAGCCGCTTCGAATACATCTGTCTGCTTCACGGATCTTGCTTCCATGAATCCATCATCGTAGAGCTGGGACAGTGTCGAGCTCATGCCGTGATAACGGAGGCCTCCGGCGTGGTTCGGAGCCGGGATGAAGTCGGAACCGAGTGTGTACATCTTTGCGAGCGGGCAGACCATACCGGTATCGCAGAAGTCATATGCATAAACACCACGTGTCAGGGACGGGCAGGAAGCCGGCTCAACTGCAATGATCTGATAGTCTGCTTCACCTCTCAGTTTTTCACCCATGAACGGAGCGATAAGACCGCCGAGGTTCGATCCGCCGCCTGCGCAGCCGATGATCATGTCCGGCTTTACACCGAGCTTATCAAGAGCAGCCTTTGTCTCCAGACCGATCACGGACTGGTGGAGGAGTACCTGGTTCAGAACGGAACCGAGTACATAACGGTAACCCGGTGTGCCGACAGCCACTTCAACCGCCTCAGAGATCGCGCAACCGAGGGAACCTGTGGTACCCGGGTGCTTTTCAAGGATCGCACGGCCGACATTGGTCGTCTCAGACGGAGAAGGTGTAACGGAAGCGCCGTATGTTCTCATGACTTCACGACGGAACGGCTTCTGCTCGTAGGAAACTTTAACCATATATACCTTACAGTCGAGATCGAAGTAAGAGCATGCCATGGAAAGAGCGGTACCCCACTGACCTGCACCGGTCTCGGTGGTTACACCCTTAAGGCCCTGCTTCTTTGCGTAGTAAGCCTGGGCGATCGCGGAGTTGAGCTTATGGGATCCGCTGGTGTTGTTACCCTCGAACTTATAGTAGATCTTCGCCGGTGTTCCGAGCTTCTTCTCAAGGAAATAAGCACGTACCAGCGGGGACGGACGGTACATCTTGTAGAAATCCAGGATCTCCTTCGGGATCGGGAAGAAAGCGGTATCGTTATCGAGCTCCTGCTTTACGAGCTCTTCGCAGAATACTCCGCCCAGTTCTTCCGCGGTCATCGGCTGATGTGTGCCCGGGTTCAGAAGCGGAGCCGGCTTGTTCTTCATGTCCGCGCGGACATTGTACCATGCGGTAGGGATCTCCTTTTCATCAAGATATGTTTTGTAAGGAATTCTCTCAGACATATTATGTCTCCTTTCGTTTAGGGCCCTTGCCCGAATTTAATTACTGAACCTCTGTCTGCGGGAAAAGCTCTTCTCCCGAAGTCATAAGTTCTTGGGACCAAATCTTGTTTTCTGCCGGAAAAACAAAAATCCTGTCCCAGCTTTTTTACTTCTGCTGGGACAGGAATGATATTCTTTCCTGCGGTGCCACCCGGCTTGATCCTCCGTCAAAACTTCGGATCCACTCACGCATACCGACATATGCTGGATTTTGTTGACGGGGCTCCTTTCCCCGGCGCAGATACTCGCGATAACGCTTTCCCCTTGCCCTCGGAAGTCCATTCACCTCTGCTCTTTCCTGCTGCACTCTCACCAACGGCAACTCTCTGGATGGCATGAAACAGAGCTTACTCACTCTTCCTCTACGGTTTTTCTGCATAATACCACTTGAAATAAAGGTACGTCAAGAGGTATCAGAGCATCTCGGCGATATCGAAGATCAGGCGTTCCGTCTTTTCCCAGCCGAGGCACGGATCCGTGATGGATTTGCCGTACACACCTCCGCCGACTTTCTGGCAGCCGTCTTCGATATAGCTCTCGACCATGAATCCTTTGACGAGGTTTCGAACCTCCGGCGAAAGTCGCATGGAGTTTAAGACTTCCTTGATGATACGCGGCTGGGCGTACGGATTCTTATTTGAGTTTGCATGGTTGGTGTCGATGATCGCTGCCGGGTTCGGGAGATTTCGCTCCTCATACTGCTCACTTAAGCGGATCAGATCCTCGAAGTGATAGTTCGGCTGCGCTTCGCCGTGCTTATTCGTATATCCGCGAAGGATCGCATGCGCGTGCGGATTTCCTTTCGATTCGATCTCCCAGCCTCTGTAGATAAAGGTATGAGGATGTGATGCGGCAAGGATCGCGTTGAGCATAACAGCGTAGTCGCCGGATGTCGGGTTCTTCATGCCGACCGGGGATGCGATCGCACTGGCAGTCAGGCGGTGCTGCTGATCCTCAACAGATCTTGCACCCACGGCAACATAGGCCAGAAGATCGTCAAGGTAAGCGTAGTTTTCCGGATAGAGCATCTCATCTGCGCAGGCAAAGCCTGTCTCGGCGATGGCGCGCATATGCAGGTGTCTTGTTGCCAGGATCCCTTTGAAAAGATCCGCTCTCTCATTCGGATTCGGCTGGTGGAGCATACCCTTATAGCCCTCGCCGGTCGTTCTTGGCTTATTTGTATAGATACGCGGAACGATGATGATCTTCTCCTGAACTTTTTCCTGCAGCGGACGAAGTCTCGAGATATAGTCGATGACAGAATCCTCGTTATCGGCCGAGCATGGTCCGATGATCAGAATGAGCTTATCGGATAATCCTTCGATGACCTTCTCGACTTCCCGCTTGGTGGATGTCACCGCACGGTCCATCTCCGGGGTCACCGGGTAGATCTCCTTGACCTCTTCAGGGAGTGCCAGTTTCTTTACATATTCCGCATTCATGGATACTTTTCCTTTCTACATCGCGGTCACGGCTTCTTGCCGATCCGCACATCCGGCGAATAGGTGCCGACGACCTTGATCTTCTCGCATGCAGTTTTGAGCTGCTCCAGCATACGCCATCCCTCTTCCGAATCAAGGACACCCTCGATCTCGGTAAAGAAGTAATACTGCCAGTTATATTCTTTTACCGGGCGGCTTCGGATGACACGCATGTTGTAGTTATGCTTTCCAATGATGGAGATCGCACGGGCAAGAGCTCCTGCGAAGTCACGGATCGTAAAGATCAGGATCGTATTTTTCGCCTTCTGCGCTGCTTTTTCCGCATATTCATTTGTTTCATCGCGACGGGTAAAGACCGCAAACCGCGTGACATTCTGGGAACTTTCGTTGATATCGTATTCGAGGATCGTAAGACCGTAGAGCTTTGCTGTTTCAGAACTGGCGATAGCGCCTACGGCAGGATCGGCTCTCCCGGCGACTTCCTGCGCCGCGCGGGCGGTATTCTCATAAGGGATCGTCTCATATCCGCACCTGGCAATGAATTCACCACACTGCTCAAGTGCCTGCGGGTGGGAGATGACGGTCTTTATGGACTCGACCGAGGATCCGGCAACACCTAAAAGGCACTGGGAAATGGAAAGTTCATAGACACCGGTGACCTTAAGAGGTCCGGAAAACATCAGATCACTGACCTGACCGACTTCACCGGCATAGCTGTTCTCGATCGGAAGCACGGCAGCATCGGCCTGTCCCTTTTCGACGATCGAATACGCTTCGCGGAACGTGCGGCAGGAAACCTTCTCCGCATCCGGAAAGATCTCTCCCACGGCCATTGCGGCAAAAGAACCTTCGATTCCGCTGTATGCGATTTTACCCTGCATCTTCGTCATTCGGCCTCCATAGTTAACCCATTTTAACTGCCGCTCATTTTCTCACACGATCCTTTCAAAAGAAAGGGGTTTATAGAAAAAAGGCGATTTTCGTTTAGAAAACCGCCTTTTCTTTTCACTTAATAACAGTTCTTTGCTATTTTGATCGATCAGTCATCGACGATGGCGACCGCATTATAGTGGAAAATGACATTGCCGTCCTTGTCGAGGATCGTCGCACTGGAAGGTGCTTCCATATGCTGGTTCGAGTAATCGTGCTCCATAATGTAGCAGAGCTTTCCGTCGTAGATCTCCTGCACCGTCAGAAGGTCGCCCCCCGGATTCGGAAGATCCTTGAAAATGATCTCACCGGTCTTTGCGTCGATGATGGAGATCGTATGCGTCTGGTATCCCTCGCCGACCACCAGATAGAAGTTCCCGTTCTTTTGGTCTTTGATCCATGTCGTATAGCCCTCGCCGCTGCAGATCTCTTCAAAAGTTCTGCTGTCCAGGATCTTCCACTTATATTCTTCTTTTTTCGTGGTCATGGTCAGCTGGACAAATCCCGGAAGCTCGATCGCCGAATAACTTCCGTCGATGACCGCCGTCTTCTCGCTTTGGAGGTTCATAAGATACGTCTTTCCGCCACTGCATTTTGAGACGATCGGGTCGAGGTCGCAATCCGCGGCATCCAGATTCCAGTAGAAGTCATGTTCGTCATAGACCTTTTGGTAATTATTCGCATCCTCCAGCTTCACGGTTTTTTCGAGGTTTAGATCCAGGTCGTAAACATCGATCGCGTCTCTTTTTAAAATGATGAGTTTGTCCGCGACCAACGATGCGCCCATATTCTCCGGTTTGCTTTCTATCGAACGGATGATCTTCCCGTCCTTGTCGACCAGATCCACTCCGGAAAAATCCCTATAGGTAAGAAGATAGTTGCCGGTGCTTAGATACTCGCTGATCCAGTAATCCTGATCTCTGAGTTTCTTGCCGGTAAAGTCACAAAGATAATGACTTCCGTCTCGCGCTGACGACTCGACCATGACGCAGTTTCCGAAACAGTTAAAGATCGTAAGGTCCTTCGGGAACGGGAGCATCTCTCCGGTCGTTCCGTCAAAGATACAGAAACTGTCACCATAATCATCGACGAAGTAGAGATATCTATCTGCCAAAATGCGGACCCAGCTCGGATCATCATAGTCAGAAAGGCGGGAACGGTCGTACTTGTAGGACACAGGTTCCGAAAGCTCACTGGTCTTTGTATTGAATTTATACACATCCGAGCCTTCGGCCGTGCTCTTGGAAAGCAGCAAGGTGAAGTTGTCATCCGAGTAATTGACTTGGTCAAACTTCAATCCGGTGTAGTACTTTCCGTCCACGGAAAGGATCCCGTAGGAATAGTCCTCCTTGAACTTATTTCCACCTGAGATCTTCGAGACGAGATAGTGCTCACTGTCGATCCTCTCCACGGTATGGAACACGGGATCGCACACGATCCGTCCGGACATATCTACGAATCCGAAATCCACTTCGCTTTCGTTGTAAAAGCCGATCTTCACGACACCCGGCATCGGGAATACCCGTTCATAGTCCGGCGAAGCAACGAAATCCGGGATAAAGTCATCAGAGATCCTTTTATAGACCGCATCCATCGCATTGGCCGGCTGATACTTTGTCCAGTCGGTAGTGACTTTCACCTTCGTATCGACCGGTTGGGCCGCGGGGACATACCCTTCCATTTCCGCAAGCTTCTGCCCTTCTTCGCCTAAGATCCATTGAAAGAGGATCCTGGCCGGATCGTCCTGCGCCGCTCGATCCGGCAGCACGACGAAGTAGTTTGTGCAGAACGGATACGCACCACTTGCGATCGTACTGCTTTCAGGCATGGTATCGTCGACTTTTAAGATCTTCAGGCCGTCAGCCATCTTCATGTTCGTCGCGTAGTAATACGGGGTATAACCGATCGCTCCGGCAGAGTTATCGAAGGATTTGACGACGTCGATCAAGCCGCCCATATCCAGCGGCATGAGTTCCTTCGGCGCTTCCATCATCTTAAGGTCCTTCATGACGAGTTTTTCCATCATGACCTGAGATCCCGCCGTCTCATTTCTCTGCACAGCGACGATCTCTTTATCTTCGCCTCCGACTTCCTTCCAGTTTTTGATCTCGCCTGTGTAGATCTTCTGGATCTGTTCCGTTGTCAGAGAATCGACCGGATTGTTTGTGTTGACGACAAAAACGAGCGCTTCGGCAGCGAACGGTTCGATCGCATATTTGAAGTTTTTGCGTTCCAGTTCTTCAATGATCGAATCAGCAGGTTGCGCGCAGATCAGCATATCTGCCGAGCCTTTCATCAGAAATTCGAATGAAGCCGATGTCTTATGAAAATCCAGCATCTCGTCCGCTTCTTCTCTTGTGATCCCGAGCATGACGGACGTGATCGCCGCAGCCATCGGGCGGGTCGATGTCGAACCATCGATCACCGGATAGTTGTCTTTCGTAAAAGCAAACTCCGAAAGGCCCGGATCCGGCGCACTTGTCGGATCCGTGACCTCTGTATCACTTGTTGATGAACTCTTGCTTTCCGATGGTTCGACCTTGGAACTTATACTCTCTGTTTCCGTGGTCGTTCCTTCGGAACTTGTCTCTTTCTTTCCGCACGAAGCCGTCGGAATGATCATTGCTGCAGCAAGCAAAGCAGCGATCCATTTTTTATTCATAAATACCTCCATCAGGTCTTCCCTGTTTTAATACTATCACTTCGGCAGAACGAAAGGAGTATAGTGGAACAGTACTTTTCCATCTTTCTCCATGATCGTCACGCCATTAGAAACTGACCAGAAAGCTCCCGGCTGTTCTGTATGGAAAAAGATCTTTCCATCCTCAATACCCGTGACCCGGATCGCTTTCATTTCCGGATTCGGAAGATTCTCGAAAACGACCTTTCCATCTTCTACGGAGAGCACTTTGATCTCGGCCGAAGTATCGGTAAGTGAGGAAACAAGGTAGAACTCATGCGTCGCTTTATCTTCGACCGCCTCGACATAACCTGTACCTTCGGAGATCACGTGGAAGTCGGAAGAATCAAGGATCTTCCACTTGGCTCCCTCGTTGTTTCGGTCTCCGGTATACCTTAACAGAATGCGGCTGCCCATGATATCGCAGTCGAAATCAGATTCGAACGTAAGACCGGTCTCCGTTTTCAGGTTTAGAAGTGCTTTCGAATGGTAGTAATTCGGATTGCGGTCATCCGGTACGATTTCAACGATCGGATCTGACGGAAGGCGTGTCATTTCTTCGCCTGTAAAATATGCCGAAGGTGGTGTCAGGAAATAGCAGGAGGTATTCTTCTCGGTCTCGACAGTTTTTACAAGATGGAGATCGAGGTCATAAAGATCGATAGAGGCCTCTTTTACCGCGATGATATAGTCATCTGACACCTCCATGTCCAGGATCGTATGATCTTTATTGTCGATCGATCCGAGGATCTTGCCGTCTTTCCCGATAAGATCCCAGAAATCCTGATTCTTTCCATTCTCTACAAGGAAAGTCCCGTTAGGAAGTTCTTCAGGCTCTTCCCTATATTCTTTCTCATTTATAGGATTACCGTCGATGCTGAAAAGACGCATACGATAATCGATCTGCGGATCCGCCACCAGGAGGACATTATTACAAACATAAAGGTAGCCGTCGTCGTCGATCTCAGGAAACACATCTTTGCCCGTGGTTCCGTCATATACATGGTTTCCTCCGCCAAGGAAATCACACGTCACGACATATCTTTCGTCCACGACCGTATAGAAGCTGTAAAGCATGTCCGTATTCTTCTTCAGTTGCTTTCCGGAAGAAGTCTTCCCGGTTTTCACATCATAAGAGAAGATCGTGATCCCGTCACTTTCAATACTGTAGAAATATACCTGCCCGTCCACTTCGTACAGAGAATTATAAAGGAGTCCCGTAAACATCGAGCCATCGCGGGAGATAATGCCGACCCGGTCGTCAAAATCTTGCGACTTCGAATCAGTCACATACTGCCATACAATGTAACTACCGTCCGATAAACGATTGACATAATTAAATACAGGATCGCATATGATCTTTCCGTTCTCATCGACAAAACCGTAGAGATGTTCTCCCTCGTAGTTGAGGTTTTCATTTTCTACACCGAGGAAAGGATAGATCTTCCCGTACTCTTCGGAGGCCGTAAACTCTTTGATCGGTTCATCCGATGCTCTTGTGAATACATCCTCAGGAGATTGCGGTTCCCGGTAGGCATCCCAGTTCGTCTTGATAAAGGATGCATCTTTGGTAAAAGATCCGTCCGAAGGCAGGATATATCCTTCTTTTTGAAGAAGAGTCTTTCCTTCCTCACTTAAGATCCAGGCATAAACACTTCCGGCCGAGCTTTTTTCCGGGGTCGTATGCGGCATCATGACATACTCATTATAGGAATACGGATACTCGCCCTTGCTGATCGTTTCTTCATCCGCAGCGACACCGTCGATCTTTAAGATCTTGATCTGATCGCGGATCGAAATATCCTTGAGACACGAGTACTGCACAAAGCCGATGGAAGAAGTTCCGTTGTCATAAGTCTTTCTTGCCTTTAACACAGCATAGTCATCCCCGCCAGCCAGGAAATAAGGGGATTTCACTTTGGTACTGCCGCCAACGACCATGTCCTCGAGCATTTTCTGCGAGACCGCATTCACGCCGTTTTCAAAAGCTCTGATCTTCTGATCCCTGCCGCCGACTTCCTTCCAGTTTTCGATCTCGCCTTTGTAGATCTTTTTGAGCTGTTCGCCGGTGAGCGAATCGACCGGATTATCCTTATTTACGATAAATACCAGCGCATCTTTTGCAATCACTTCTTTATCGTATTCATCAAAGGAGTCGTTGGTCCGGTATGAAGCATTAAAATCATTCGTGAGCACGAGTTCATCTCTCGCAGAATCATCCCACAGGATCGAATTGAGGAAAGCGTTTGTTTCGCCCCGATCCATCCCGATGAGGACCGTCGCCAGTGCGGCGGCGAAGGGATATGTCGTATAGGAATACCGGATTCGCGGGAAGGTCTCCCGGGTGAAGTTCAATTGAAACGTATCTTTTTCAGAAGAATCGGACACAGACGGATCCGTCTCACTTTCTGAAGGATCCGTATCTTCCGTTTCGTCCTTTGAAATGCGGGTCTTACTGATCTTCTCAGAGCCGTCTTTTCCGGATCCGCTACTCTTAGCTTTGCATCCCGCGCATGAGATGATCATACCAAAAGCCAGTAAAATGGAGAGTAATTTCTTTTTCATAATGGTTTCCGTCCTTTTCGCTTGTTTCAATAATTAGACACAACAAGCGAATTCTTTTTTTGCAGTTTCAATAATTTTTCAGTTAATCTTCCGGAAGATAGAGCGTGTTATAAAGGAACAGGATATTACCCTCCCGATCGATCATGGTCGTGCTGGAAATACGGCGGTTGTCATATGGCAGGCGGGCATATGTGTTGTAGATCAGTTTCCCATCGTAAATACACTCCACCTGCACTTCATCCATTCTGGGATTCGGGAGATCTTTAAAGATGACTTCCCCGGAAGCCGGATCCATCACGATAATGTCATTATTACCCTCGGAGGAAGAATATGCCAGATAATACTTGTGATCCTTAGTATCTTCAATCATTCGCGCTTCACCTTCTCCGGAGCGAACTGTCGTCATATCCTCAACGTTTAGAATCGTCCATTTTTGCGGTCCATTATTCTGGAATTCGATGATAAACAGGTATTCCGACTCGATGTACATACAACTTACGTTTTCAATCTCCATCTTCTTTTCATTCAAAAGATTCAGAACGTACTTTTTCCCATCATCAAACTGATTGGAAACGATCGGTTGTTCAAAATTCACACTGCTGTAGTTTGCCGCGTTTTCCACTTTCACAGAAGAAACCGTCTGAAAATCAAGATCCAGAAGTTCAATGTGATCGCTCCAGTAGAGGATAATATAATCTTTCACGACCTCCATAGAAATGTATCCATTCGGCGCAGGCTTGCACACGGTCCGGACATTGCCCTTTTCATCAAGGATATCCCATGCCATCCTGCCTAGTCTCGTCAGAAGGATCTCTCCTGTAGAAAGGATCTGATGATCCTCATACACATATTCAGATAGCTTCTTTCCGAAAACATTCTGGCAGTATAAATCAGAGTAACCATCGCTATAGATCACCATGTTTTTTCCGACCCTCTGGTAACAATGCGAATAATTCGGGATCTGCTCTAGTTCTCCTGTCTTAATGTCGTAAAGGAAACCTTCTCCCGTAAAGCCATATGAAATGATAATATACCGGTCATCGATCACCTCGGAGACACATGGCCAAATATCTTCCACATCATATCTATCGGGAACTGTCACTTTGATTGGATCCTTTGATACTCCGTTTTCCCTGTCAAAATAATAGATTTCGAGAGATGTATGTGATCTATTATAGAGAGCAAATCTGTCTGTATCAGATAAGTGATCATATCCGTCATATTTCGTTCCGGTATAGATAGAACCATCTGTGGTAAGAAGACCCATTCCTTCCTCATCTTTTCCTACGACATAAATGCCATCTGTAAATTCGAATCCGTAATCAAAGACCGGATCACAAAGCAGCGTTCCGTTTTTGTCGAAGATACCGTATGCGATATCGGGCGATTCTTCATAGTAGAAATCATCCTTATAGATGCAGGGGAGGACGAACACCTGTCCGTATTCGGAAGACGGTGTAAAATCACCCATCTCCCCTTCCTTCAAGCGCGTAAATACCGGGTCTCCAACAATTGCGGGCTGATAATAATTCCAGTTTACATTCACGACGGTATCCATTTCTTTCTTTTCTGCCGCCGGAACATAGCCTTCCATCTCCGCCAGTTTCTGTCCTTCTTCACTTAAGATCCAGTTATAAAGAACGCGCGGGGCCCATCCTTCAGGCATCATCTTCGAGATCACGACATAGTAGGAAGTGCGGAAGGGGTACTCCCCTTTTCCGATCGTTTCCTTATTCGGCTCAATACCTCCGACCTTGATGATCTTCAGTCCATCTGCCATCTTCATGTTCGTCGCGTAATAGTAAGGAGTATAGCCGATCGCTCCGGCAGAATTGTCGTAGGATTTAACGACTTCGATCAGGCCGCCCATCTCCTCAGGTCTCAGTTCCGTCGGCGCCTCCATCATCTGAAGATCCTTCATGACCAGTTTTTCCATCATGACCTGAGAACCCGCCGTCTCATTTCTCTGCACGGGAACGATCTCTTTATCTTCGCCACCGACTTCCTTCCAGTTTTTGATCTCACCTGTATAGATCTTCTGGATCTGCTCGATCGTCAGGGAGTCCACCGGATTTGACGCATTGACTACGAAGACAAGCGCTTCTGCGGCAAAAGGTTCCATCTCATAATCGAAATGGTTTTCCTTCATCATGTCGAACACGGAGTCAGCCGGTTCCGCACAGATCAGAAGATCCGCATGACCTTCCACCAGATAGGAAAACGACGAGGAAGTCTTATGAAATTTCAGCATCTCATCCGCTTCGCTTCTCGGGATGCCGAGCATGATCGACGTAAGCGCGGCAGCCATCGGCTTGGTAGAAGTCGAACCATCGATCACCGGATAGTTGATTTTGGTAAATGAGTATTCCTGCGGACCATACGTGGGAGCTTCCGTCGGATCCTGCTCCGAAACCGATGGAACAGCCGGCGTAGGAGACGTTTCAGGGATCGGATCTGGCGTTTCCGTCGTTTCCTTCTTCGACGTCGTCTCCTTCTTTGCTGTTGTTTCAGTCGCCACAGTGCTTTCCGAAGATCCATCCACAGGATCTTTTTTCGCACATGCGCCGAGAGAAAGGATCATGGAACCTGCTAATATAAGAGAGATGATTTTGCTTTTCATGAGAATGCCCTCCAACTAAAAAACTTCCCGGGTTTCATTAATTAGACACACGACCCGAGGAATTTTTTTGACCTTCAAAATATTTTTTTAAAGGGCATATAAACTTCAAATCATTTAGTATTCATGAATAACGCCACAATTTGGAATTGTCAAACATTCAACAATCTATAGATATGTTGCTCCTAATTTTGGTTTTTCTATTTTGGAATTTGTGAGTGGAACAAATTGAATTGCGTCGTCCATTTGAGCACACAATCTTTCCCATACTTCTTCAGAAAGATTGGGAAACTCTTGACTAATTCTGTATGTGCAATACTCACCAGTAGCGTAGGCACATAAGGATAACCCATTCCAGTTCTTGAGCGGATCCAAGTCTTCAAAAGAGCCACACAAAACCAGTTCTTCCACAAAGTCAAATCGACTTCCTTCCAGATGGGACAAATCCCAAGAACTTGTCTCATCCAAACGACAGATATGCAGACATGTTTCCTCGTTACTTATCATTTCTGAAATCGCCATTTGATTTGTAAAAATCGCATAAGGTATATAACCAACCGGATATTCTTTGGAAACTCCTTTACTTAAAACTATCTGCCAGATTTCATCTCCGTCTGTTCGTTGCTTGTAATACTCTGAAACTTTCGTTACAACAGAAGCAACATCTTCCCATGAAGTACTCTCTCTAACCTCAAAAACTATTTGTTTAACACCCGATTGGGGAATCCTTACATATCGAAACTGCACCTCATCATTATCCACAGACTTGCAAAACGAGATTTCTTTCCCGAAGCGAATCTGATATGTGACAGAATGATACAACGCATTCAACGGATCTCTGCACAAAAATAGAAGAGCGACAAGAATGATTATTGCAAGACTAAAGAAAGCGATCTTTCTTTTTGATAATTTGTCTCTCATGAGATAATACCTTCTTTCCATGTATACTCATATGTGTCTTCGGTAATTTTTCTATATCGGATTTCTCCTTTATAATCGCTTTTTAATGTTTCTGCTGTATATGTCTCCCCATAATGGAAGGATAGATCATCCCAACTTAGCACTAGGCTAGACGCAAATTTCGTCTGTCCATCCCATCCAACTACTTCACCTATATCGTGATGCGAAAAAAGAAAAGCAAGAGCCACATTCCACATTGGCGAATTAGGATCCGCCGTTAAATGGGCAGAGAGAGATCCAGAATAACAACAAGATAAATAAAGCAGATTCATACTCTTTCGCTCAAGTTCATTGGGTTTGTAAAGAGTTCCATATTCCCCTTCATAAGAAAAAGTTGCCGCTCCAATTTCCATCATATCACCCTCAATAACACCATGCGAGGATATTATAACCTCATCGATTCTAAATTTTTTCTTTTCACCAGTTTCGTTATATCCCATTTTATCCCATAATGGTTTAAAATCCGAATTGTTATACACTCTGTAACAGAACACTAATCTACCATTTTTCTCGTATGTTTTTTTACGGAATAGCACTTCTTCTTCGAGATCATTAAAAGCAGATTCAGGACCATAAAGAATATAGCTCGCATATGGATTACATTTGGAAGGTGTTTCATCCATCCCATCTAAAGCATCATCTCCATCTGTGTCTGGATTTGAAGGATCTGTAGGCACACCGAAAACTGTCCATTCTCCTTTGCCGTACACTGTAAAAATGTTAATTAAACAAGATAGTGGAGAATTTGAATAAAGCTCTTTTCCATTAAGGAACACTTGACTGTCTTCGTCTACAGAAATTCTATAGAACGTCCCCATCTCATCCGAATCAATAAGTTTGTCATTATCGGTATCAACTTTCATTGGATTAGCATAATAGAATCTCCCATTTGCACCAAGCATGCCTTGTTTTTCATAAATATCCCAAAGCCCGTCTCCAAACTTTCCGTCATCGCGAGGATCAAGATCTAATCCCTGCCGCAAGCCATACAGATTTACATATTCTTCATATACTTCATCTGCTGTCTTTCCTCCACAATCGATTACACCCCCACCTGCAACATGATTCAACCATTTAAGAGATGGGGTATTGGAATTGCCGCTAGAAAGCGTAAAAATATACGCTGTCATCTCCTGTCGAGTTCGATGATAAGTACTGTAGAACTGGCACTCTATATCAGCAGAATTATGGAAAGCTATAACAATCAATTCATTATCCGGATTATGATTATTTGTGCTATAGGCAATATTGAATATTTCCAGTCCACTCAATTCTGTACCAATCAAATCCATCGGTCCATAATTGTATCCGACCCAGGTTTCATCTTCGTTCCATGGCCAGTTAATTACTTGAGACTTTAGCAGATCTTTGTCGTCAGTATAATCATAGGTGTATATTCCACCTGTGTTGTATCCACGTATAACCATGCGATCACCATCTTGCATATTATCAATGATTCTGGTAGCAATAGCATTCATTTCGCGAATATCAGATTCTGTCATAGAGTCGACATATGGTATTTCCAACACATAGTCAATTCCTTTATATCCTTCATGGGACGGTCTCATCTCACCTGAATACTTAAGACTAGACCACCAATAGTACCAAATAGCTTTATCCATGACCATATATGTGCTGAAGTGTGTAGTCGCACAAGAAACAGTATGATTAATTGTATCCACAGTTGCATCACAATCAACATAAAGCCCCGTATCCTCGTCAAAATAGAAAATTCCTAATGATTGAGGATTAGTTACATAATTGTCTTCAATTGGTAAAGCATCGGGGATATTGGGTTTTGTTGAAGAAAGACGGTTTTCATCATAATGGAATGAAATCAGCGCCTGTTCAAAATCTCCGTCATACTCAATATTGACAGGAGAACCAATAAGTCCCACGATTTCTCTTGAATAAGCATCCGTATCATAGACATCTTCGATTATCATCGCCGAATCCAAGCAACCAGTTCCTTCGACGGATACTTCAACCCTATTGACAGCTGGATGCTCTGAATTGGATATTTCTTCTTTTCTTGTTTGAAAAAAACGCTCTTGTCCGTCTGGAATTCCATCTCCATCACTGTCAGAATTCGTAGGATCCAGATTCAATTTAACTTCATCTCCATCTTCTATTCCGTCTCCATCGCTATCAGGGTTTACGGGATTTGACTGATAGACGCTGATCTCATCTCCATCTGAAACACCATCAACATCAGAGTCATTTGTCCAAGTGTAGGTGCCATAATATATCTCCTGCAGAATTGTCAATCCGTCGTTATCATTGTCTTCTTGGCTATCAGAAATTCCATCGTCATCGCTGTCCTGAGATAGAGGATCTAATCCTAGAATGATTTCAATTGCATCTTCGATTCCATCATTGTCAGAATCTTTAGAATAAATATCTGAACCTATCATCTGCTCGTAATAATCTGGTATGCCATCCTCATCTGAATCAATCTGTATATCGGGAGTTGGCACAGGCGTTGAAGTCACTGTAACGCTTGGTTTTGGCGTTTCAACTGGTGTAGTTGAAGGAGTTGGAGAGATAATCTGACTTTCTTTTGCATCATGAATGAAATCCATGAAGTCTGCTTTACCGCTATTATCAGCGTCATCAGCAAGGCCAAATGCACAACTTACTGAATGCATTAAAATATCACTCGTCTCAAAGCCGACATCGTTATTCTGCAATCCTCCAACGACTGTCAAAGTTAGTGTTGAAGTTGGCCCGATGTTTTGATTTGTTCCATCATTTGCAATTGTAATGGTTTCTTCAGAAACACTTAGTTCGGCACCTGATACTGTATTAATACTTCTATTAGCAGAAAAAGAAATGCTCCAATCCTCTATCGGATCAGAGGATAAATTAGACAAAACAAGTGCACCATTATATCCTGTCCCCCAACTAGAGTATTCATGATATGATAGCGAATACTTGCTTTGATCTACCTCGCATACTTTTGTGTTTAGCAAATAAAAAGACGGAAGCTTGCTAATAGCTTGTCCATTCAGCGAAGATACTGTCATTCCAAAGCTTATTGTACTTCCCGGAAGAATATCTTGATTCCAACCAGCATTTTTCAGCGTGTACATACCTGTGTTATCTCGATCATATTCTATAGCTCCCCAGATTCCCACAATAGCGGATCCAAGATCAGCAGTGAAGTACCAGTTGTGGATGGTATCGGTACCTGTATTGGTAATAGTAAACTCCAGATTAGCATATGTATCCCAGGCAGATACTATACTTGCGTCAACATTGAACTCAAGTCCATCGGTCACCGAAAAACAATCTACAGTTTCGTATTCAGCATAAAGCCATTTAGGCGAGATAAACCCAATCAAAGAAAACGATAACAAAACACAAAGACACCTTAACCAGCGATTCCCCAACATAACAAATCCTCCGTTAGGCCACGATGATAATGCTATTTACTATGATGTCTTGGCCCCAATGCATGCCAATCTTTTCGCTTTTTAGCTTATCATGTCTCACTGATCAAGTAAACATGTATCGCCGTGAAGAAGCACTGCGCCGATGATGAAAAGGGCATAAAAAGAAAAAAACGACAGGATCAGATCGATGTCGATCTTCGGCGGTGCAATTCCGAATTCTCGCACATCGCCTGATCCTGACGCTTTTCACTTGTGAGGTTTAGGATCTCCCAATAAGGAGGAGATCAATATACTTTTCGAAGATCACTCTTCGTAAAGTGCTGTGGAAAGATATCTGTCACCGGAGTCCGGGAGCAGAACGACGATGTTCTTACCGGCATTTTCCGGACGCTTCGCAAGCTCGAGAGCTGCGAAAGCGGCGGCACCGGAAGATATACCTACGAGTACACCTTCCTGTCTTCCGATCTTTCTTCCGATATCGAATGCATCTTCATTGCTGACCGGGAATACTTCGTCATAGATGCTCGTGTCGAGTGTCTCCGGAACGAATCCTGCGCCGATACCCTGGATCTTATGAGCGCCGGAACGGCCTTCGGAAAGTACCGGAGAATCCTTCGGCTCAACAGCTACGATCTTCACGCCCGGATTCTTTTCCTTAAGAAAAGCACCTGTACCTGTGATCGTTCCGCCTGTTCCTACACCTGCGACGAAGATATCAACTTTACCGTCGAGATCTTCCCAGATCTCCGGACCCGTGGTCTCCTTATGGATCTTCGGGTTCGCCGGGTTGGTAAACTGGGACGGGATCAGGCTGTCCTCTATCTCCTGATGAAGCTCTTCTGCTTTTGCGATCGCACCCTTCATGCCCTTCGCGCCTTCAGAAAGAACGAGTTCTGCGCCGTAAGCCTTCATGAGCTTTCTTCTTTCGACGGACATGGTGTCCGGCATTACGATGATAGATCTGTATCCACGAGCAGTAGCCACTGCTGCCAGTCCGATACCAGTATTACCGGATGTCGGCTCGATGATCGTTGTCGTTGGCTTCAGGATACCCTTTGCCTCTGCGTCATCGAGCATCGCCTTTGCGATACGGTCCTTCACGGATCCGCCCGGATTAAAGTACTCCAGTTTTGCGAATACCTTTGCAACTGCGCCGGTGGACTTTTCAAGATGTGTCAGTTCCAGGATCGGTGTTTTTCCGATCAGCTGATCTGCTGATGTGTAAATGTTTGCCATAATTACGGTCCTTCCTTCGTTTATTTTCGCCCGGAGAATCCGTCCGGGACTTTCATCTCACTTATTTATGTTTGTTATTTTACTCTTATACCTTGGCAAAAGCACTCTCAAGATCCGCGATGATATCGTCGATGTGCTCTGTACCGATGGACAGACGGATCGTGGTCGGCTTGATACCTGCATTCAGAAG